>Ga0172364_10000032_pt1 | contig 73651 bp, 76 predicted proteins | sample LakKivSesite10cm_FD_114545 | JGI IMG/M metagenome (GOLD analysis project Ga0172364, IMG submission 114545) | Sediment microbial communities from Lake Kivu, Rwanda - Sediment site 10cm | ecosystem: Environmental > Aquatic > Freshwater > Lake > Sediment | place: Rwanda: Western Province, Lake...
AGATTCAAGTAAAAATCCCAAGTAAGGGGAATTGAAAGTTCTATAGCGATAAGCTCTCTGAGCCCCTATTCTCTGAGCCTGGGGAGGGGGGTATATATAGGCTCTTTACTTTCGTAAAATTTGAATCAAACCGATTCATCGTCGAGGTCATAGAAAAGGGCAGAATCATGCATAAGTTATAGTGCCTTCTTGCCAAGATTTTCAAACACGACACTTTTATATGATGTCTACAAAGAGGTTTCTATCATGAATTCTTTGGGAGATCTTCTATATCTATCTCGAGCTGAAATAGAGAAACTAGACATTTCCATGGAAGAGGTCATTAAAGCTGTCGAAGCGGCCTTCATTGAGAAGGCACATGGAAGAGCTGAAGTGCCGCCAAAACCAGGGATCCACCCTCAAGAGGATGCCTTTATTCACGCTATGCCAGCCTATCTGCCAAAGATGAGGTCTGCAGGAATCAAATGGGTCAGCGGATTTCCAGAAAATCCAAAGCGAAACCTACCATACATATCTGGTCTCCTCATCTTGAACGACCCTGAAACCGGTTTCCCAATAAGCGTTATGGACTGTACTTGGATAACGGCCAAGAGAACAGGCGCAGCAACCGCAGTCGCCGCCAAGCATTTAGCCAGAGAAGACTCAAAGACGCTCGGCATTCTCGGCTGCGGCGTCCAAGGCAGAAGCAACCTCGAGGCTTTGGTTGTTGTCTGCAGGAACCTAGAAGAGGTAAAGGCATACGACATCGATGCTGAGAATCTGCGCAGATATGTCGAGGAGATGACCGCCAAACATGGAGTGAAAGTCGTCCCTGTGAACTCGGCCGAAAAAGCTGTTGAAAACTGCGACATAGTAGTCACTGCCGGCCCGATCTTGAAGAATCCTCGCCCCGTGATCGAAGCTTCATGGTTCAAGGACGGCGGTTTTGCATGCCCCCTAGACTTCGACTCATACTGGAAACCAGAAGCCATGCACTCCATGGACAAGTTCTGTACCGATGACGGCGAACAACTGAAGTACTACAGACAACTCGGCTATTTCTCCGACATCCCCCAAGCATACGCAGACCTAAGCGAAATCGTCAGCGGCAAGAAACCTGGACGCGAAGACCCCGATGAACGCATCATGTCAATGAACTTAGGCCTAGCAATAGAAGACATGGCAACTGCCAAACTCATCTACGAAAAAGCCAAGAAGAGAGGAGCCGGAACGAAGCTTCCCCTATAGCCAACACTCGTTTCAGCTCTTCATACTGGGTGTTATACCCAACTTCAAAATCAACGCTTCGGGAACATAATTCACAAAAACACGCCCCAACAACTGTGCCGAAATTCCCCTCAACAAGCAATGAGTATGCCGTCAACTGATATCTTTAACTATTATCCTATGACTGATTGCATGCTGAGTTTATGTAGACTTGCGTTTTTTGACTCTGCCTTCGCTGTTCTTGATTATGTGGCATCTCAAGCTCCCTAAGCTTTATTAGATGCTTTGGGTTTACTTTACTTGGGTACAGTATGATTAAGCTCGGTGCGTTGGCGAGGGATGGAGCCCTTGACGTTCTGCTTCGACTCTGTACAGGGGAGGCTAGGTTTAAAGAGCTAAATGAGTTTGTCGTTAACACGAGGACGCTAACTAGGAGGTTAAAGGATCTGGTGGCTGAGGGCCTAATTCAGAAAGCTGGAGATCACTACAAAATTACAAGCGAAGGCTTTGATACGACTCTCAAAATAGCAGAGTTTGAAGGAAAATCTGAGCAGAAGTGGGTTAACCACGAAGAATTTGTTAAGATTAGGTATGGATGGATGAGAATCTCGTTGAGGCGTCTCACAGAACTGTTTCATAACGAATTTGGTGATGAACTAATCTCCATCGTTCTTTACGGTTCGGCGGTCAAAGGCTCCTTCCAACTGGGTGGAAGTGACGTAGACCTGCTCTACGTTCTCAAAGACGATTCGAGAAACATATGGAAACGCGAAGGAAGCGTCTTCAAAGTCTTCCAATCAACATGGGAGTACAGAGCCTGCGACTATTGGCTAAAAATGCTTGGAACCTACGGATACCCTGAGGTTACCACGGCGTCTCTGCAGAAAAGCTACGCCAAGAAATTTCAGCCCGTGTACCTCGATATGCTCTCTCACAGGGTTGTCCTCTACGACAGAGAGGCATTCTTTCAGAGATTGATGGAGAAGCTTCAAGGATCGCTCAAGGATCTGGGAACCACTCGAATCGAATACTCCGATGGAGCATACGCGTGGTTCCTGAAGCCCGACATCGCCCCCGGCGAACCAATAGAAATAGACTTGGGATAACAGATGGCTATAAACAAGGACAGAGCTGAAAAAGCAATAAAGATCGCAGAACGCGAATTCAGGAACGCCGTCAAATGCTCAGAGGACAAAGACTACGTTGGCTCCATGAAGTATCTTCAGGAATGTACAGAGTACGCGGTGAAGGCCGTTCTAATATCCTATGGAATAGACTATCCAAAAATCCATGCGGTAGGCCGCTTTCTGAAAGAAATAGAGGAGAAACATCCTCCATGGTTCCTAAAACAAATCCAAGCGATAGCTGAAGTCACAGATAACCTAGCTAGAGGAAGACCAAAATTCAGATACCCATACGAACACCCTCCAGAAAAATATGAAACAACTGTCAAGGAAATCCTTCCCAAGGTCAAGAAAGCCCTAGAAAGCTGCCGCAAACTCATCAAACAACTATTCGGCTAACATCCAGCACCCTTTTTCTCTACTCGCCGAAAGTAGTCTTTCCCTCATTCAAGAACGCTCCTTCTCCCTACTATTCCTTATTAACCTTTAATCGGCACGAAACAATGGGCTTAAAAATCAAAATACACACATTATCCGAAGCTCTTGCAGAAGGTGCCTCCTGTAGGCAAGACCTCGACTTTTCCAAGCGGCTGTGAAGATGCGGCCTCGGTCTTCTTGATCTCCTCCTTAGTGATCCTGACCTCCAATAAATCTCGAGGGCTTCCCTTAAGAACGGCAAGCTCTTGTTCCGGTATGGTGAAGATGAAGCCGCGTCTGACCATTGCTCCAAAACTTATGTACTTGGAGGCACGCTCGATCAAATGTGCATGAACACGGATCCTTGTGCCAACCCAAAGCCCATAGGATTCAACTACGAACTTTGGAATACAGACGCGGCCACGCGTACACAATCTAGCGTGAAATCCAACCCCTTCCAACAAAATCCTACACCCTCCAACACAATCCTACACCATCCAAAAAAATCCAATCCTATCCAACATAATATTCAATTCCTGAACCCCTTTTCAAAAACAGGCTCTTCAAAAGCCTTTCCACACCAAGAAAAAAAATTTGGGACAAGGGTAGAGAACACCTCATGCCTGCCTCTCCACAAATAGGGTCAGTTTTCTCACGGTACAAACCACTTCCTCTCCATACAATTAGACAATCGATCGCCACGCCTCTCAACATATAAATGCTTCTTTTCCAACAACTGTTTCTACAACAAGACCACACAAGTCGATCGTTCTAGAAAGCAAGAGATCCGAACAAAAAAGAAAACCCTAGATTCAAACACCCAATAAGAACCGATCGAAGTTGATGCTTCTATGATCGTGAAGGAAGTCTTTGCAAAAAATATCTTATCTAAATCGAAAGTCTCCGACTACACCATCAACCCTTACATCGGTTGTGAGCACGGATGCACCTACTGCTACGCACGATTCATGAAGAGGTTTACCGGCCACAACGAGCAGTGGGGCAGCTTCGTCGACGTGAAGATCAACGCGGTAAGCCTACTGGAGAATGAGATAAAAAGGAAAAAGGCTGGAAAGGTCTGGATAAGCGGAGTATGCGACCCCTACCAGCCCCTTGAGAAAAGATACGAACTGACGAAAGGCTGTCTTGAGATTCTACTGAAGCATGCTTGGCCAGTTACTGTCCAGACAAAGTCCCCCCTTGTACTACGCGATTTAGAATTTTTAAGAGAATTTGATGAGATCGAGGTGGGGTTCACGATCACCACAGCCGATGAAGATATCAGAAGGATATTTGAACCCAATTCACCACCGATCAAACAAAGGATCGAAGCGTTAGAGAAGCTACATTCCGCTGGTGTCAAGACATTCGCGATGATAGGACCCATACTCCCGAAGACCGAAGGGCTAGCAGCACAGCTGAGCGGAAAAGTGGACAATGTGCTGGTCGACAGATTGAACTACCACTACGCTAACTGGGTATACAGAAAGTACAAGTTAGAATATGCGATGACCAACACCTTCTTTATCCAGAAGAAGGTAGAACTTGCTAATGCCCTTGAGAAAGAAGGCATACGTTATGAATTGTTATTTTGATGCGCGTGCAATCTGCTAACGCATTCTCTTTTTTAAAGACTAGAAATTCTAGATATATTGAGTTTTCGAGGCGGTGGAATGAAGCCAGTAAAAGACATCGATGTCAGTGAGAGCAGAGAGATCGACGAGCTGCTCAAAAGGATGTACGAGTCCGGCGGTTTCGTTGCGAAGAAGGTCGGCGTAGCCGTAGACATCCTTGAAAAAATGTTGAGAGAAGAGAGCTGCCTAAAGTTCCTCTCTTTTCCAGCCTGCATAATCGCAACAGGCACAAGAGGCGTGATCAAAGAGCTGGTCAAGAGGAGAATCTTCGACGTCGTCATAACGACTTGTGGAACCTTAGACCACGACTTAGCTAGGAGCTTCAAAGAATACTATCACGGCAGCTTCCTGATGAACGACGCTGAACTACGAGAAAAGGGAATAAGCAGGCTCGGAAATGTCTTGGTCCCAAACGAGAGTTACGGCCTGATAATAGAGGAGAAGATGAGAAGCTTTCTAGACGAAGTCTACAAACAAGACAAGGAACTCGCAACCTACGAACTCGCTTGGGAGCTCGGAGAGTTCATAGGAAAAGCAGACTCGATTCTCTACTGGGCTTGGAAGAACAAGATTCCCACATTGATTCCAGGAATCACAGACGGCGCAGTCGGATACCATCTATGGGAATTCTACCAAAAGCACAAGGACTTCAAAATAAATGTTCTCAAAGACGAGCAGCTCCTCAGCGACCTAGTCTGGGGTGCCAAAAAATCAGGTGCACTGATACTAGGCGGCGGGATAAGCAAACATCACGTCATATGGTGGAACGCCCTCAAAGACGGACTAGACTACGCCGCATACATAACCACGGCGGCAGAATGGGACGGCAGTCTATCTGGCGCAAGGATGCGGGAAGCAGTCTCCTGGAAGCAACTGAAGAAAGACGCCAAATATGTGACCCTCGAAGGAGACGTCACCGTTCTGCTACCCCTAATCACAGAAGCTCTCTTGAAGAGACTATCATCTCACTAGGAGGAGACAAAGATGCTCGCCTAGGAAAAGTTGCTGGTCGCGAACGATTATGAAACTAAAGAGAACCCTGAATCTTCTCGATGCCACATCAATTGGAATCGGGGCAATAATAGGTGCAGGAATCTTCGTCGTCCTAGGCATCGCCGTAGGCTATGCTGGGCCAGCGATCATCATTTCCATGGTGATCGCGAGCATCGTCGCCTCCTTCACCGCATTCAGCTTCGCCGAACTCGGTTCAGCAATTCCAAAAGAAGGCGGAGCATACGAGTTTACCTACGAGTTAATCTCTCCTTTTTTAGCTTTCATTGTGGGTTGTCTATGGCTGTTCGGACAAACCGTGGCTGGAGCAGCGATAAGCTTGGGATTCGCAAGCTACTTCGTGGCGATCTTTCCATTCTTTTCGCTGAGAATTGTCGCAGTTTCAGCGGCATTGACACTAACGGCTTTGAACCTCATTGGAACAAAAAAATCTGCCACCGTCAACAACATCTTAGTCCTGACAAAGATAGCAATCATCTGTCTATTCATTGGAACCGGAATCTCTCAAATAAGTCCGCGTAACTACTCCCAATTCGCCCCAAACGGCTTCCTTGGAATTCTTCAAGGAGCAGCTTTCATCTTCTTCGCGTATTTGGGTTTCGGAAGGATAGCAGCACTTGGCGGGGAGGTGAGGAACCCAAAAAGAACGTTGCCACCCTCGATCTTACTTGCGTTAACCACCTCCATGATTTTATATGTCTTGACGGGCTTCACCGCAACCGGTCTCCAAGACTATAGAGTCCTTGCAGAATCAGGATCACCAATTGCCGACGCCGCAAGAGCGACGGGAAACCTCGCGGTAACAGCAGCTATCTCCTTTGGAGCCCTAATCGCCACAGCAAGCGTTCTCTTGACCAACCTCATCGGTCTCTCCAGAGTCTCATTTGCGATGGCAAGAAACGGGCAGCTTCCAAGTTTCATAGCAAAAGTCCACTCACGATTTGGAACACCATATGTTTCCATCCTTTTCATGGGAGCACTAATGGCTACCCTAGCCTTTGTTTCAGATTTGAAACAGACCGCAGCCATAACAAGCTTTTCAATACTGTCCACTCATGTGGTTCTAAACTATTCTGCAATAAGACTCAGGAAGAAGACCCCGAAACTGAAAACCTTCAAGGCCCCATTGTATCCTTTGATTCCTTCGCTCGGAATAGTCAGCTGCATCATTCTGATGTTCTCCCTACCCGAGGCATCTTGGATCGTTGCAGCAGTCGTTATGATTGCCAGCTCAATTTATTATCTCTTAAGAAAACGACACCGCGTGTGAAAGACATGTAAGCATAGGGTTTTAAGGTCACTAAGGTTACAACCTTAAAAAGTCTTCTCATGATTATTTTTGTAGGAGATGGTCTTGCCCATTATTGGGGTGCAAAAACGTCAGGATTTGCAGTCTTATATAAGGGGGTAGGATCCTGTCTAACAAACGTTTAGGAATCCTTCTCATCATTATCGGGGTGGCTGTATTCATCGTTGGAATAGGCTCAATCCTGATGCTCGTCTCGCTGGGCATAATACTCATCGGCATAGGATTCCTTATCATGGCTTCTCTCAAACAACGGGCTGAAATACCTCTGCAACCCGTTACAAAACGTAAATGTTCTAAGTGTGGCTCCGACCTCTCCACTTTTCCCGATGACATTAAGCTCTGTCCCTACTGCGGTGTAGGTCTGGGGAAGGAGGCTGACAGGCTCACTTCTGGCCTCCTTAGAGTCAGACACCTCCTCGGCTTGTTGATGTTGGTCATCCTAGCTCCCCGCACCATCGTCGCTGTCCTACCCCTTTTCATCTTTCCTCCAGCAGCATTCATGTACCTACTTCCCATCTGGTTCTTTCTACTCGTCGCCCTCTATCTTCTCCTAAGCAAGAGGCACAGGCTGATCCTTGAGTGCGCCCTACTAGTCGTCAGTGCACTTTCCTTCCTCGGTATGGCTAAGCCTCTCTTCATCATGACCGACTCTGCACTGCTCTTCAAGAATTATCTCCCGATCATCGACACTGAAGAAGTACTATTCTTCGTTCTTCCCTTCATAGCGCAGGGACTAACACTCTCTTCAACGCTGTTCTCCGCCTCCACAAGTCTTCTGAGAAAGGTTAAAGGTCTCAAATGGACGAAGAGACGAAACCTGAAAATCTTCATCGCCCTCCTAACACTCACGCCCTTCATACTTATGCTGATAATCCCAGTCCAAGCTAACCCGGGTCCCCCCTTCAACATCGGCATTTCAGCAACTGGCGGGGGTAGTAAGCTCCAAATCCCTTACGCTCCGGGCCCCCCTCCTGCATGTTTTCCTGCATACCTCGATTACAACGCCACCGACAAGCAATGGATCTACCGCATACACTTCACTTACCCCCAGCCTTCAGGGCCTCCTGGACAAGTCGCAAATGTAACGATAAACAAGATTCTTCTCGGCTCCGAGGTCTTGGCACCGCCCTTCAACATCAGCATCGTACAGGTCAACGGCACAGGCTTAGAGATGACCCAAGACGGGATAGTGTTCACTCAGGGAGCAGACGGATACGTCATCCTGAAATCCCAACAAGCCCAGACAAAAATAGTATTTTTCGACTCTGACGGGGCTAAATATACCCTCGTATGGTAGAGATGCTGGCGGAACACCACCACTTAACAGTCTGTCGAAAACTTCGCATATTTTAGGAAGCAGAGGGCACCGCGATAACTTATCGTGCTGTTATTGACAGATCACCAAAAAAGCACTTGCCCTAACTGAAATTGCCACGAGTTACGTAGATTTTTTCGAGTAAATGGGTCAGATTAGGATAAGAATTAGAATTAACTTTGAAAAACTCTTTTATAGTTCGCACCTACCCTTCTACACCGTTAAAAAGTGATCGTAAGATGGCGTTTCAGTCAAGTGTCTTAACAAGAGCATTTAGAAGTGTTTCGAGAAGGAAAATTAGGGTTTTGCTGATAGTCATTGCCTTAGGCTTCTCTATGGCAATCATGATTTCTGTTCCCTCGGGCATCATGGCAAACCAAGCAGCTACAACGAGCCTAATGGAATCTTATGATAAAACAATCGGTAATATGGAAGAAGAAATCAACAGAACATTAACATTGATAGAATGTCGCACTACATCCGGATTTGGTCAATTTAGGCCTGAAAGGCCCGATAGGACTGAATATTTCTTGAATGAAAGTGCGATCTCAGATGTTCTTTCCATACAAGGCGTCAAGGACGTTGTGCCATTTTTGGAATACGCCGTGGGGACTTCACGAACTGAGACGCGGATGGGAATGGAATTCACTATCTTTGTTACAGATTACACGATCGTTGGTGTTCCTCTGAATTCCTCCCTCATTGATAACTATTCTATACTGCCAACGAACATAGCTGAGGGAAGAAACCTACGTGAGGGGGACAGAGAGGTTGTTCTCTTGAGTTCAAACAACACGAATTATTTCGGAGCAGAAGCAGGCGATGAAGTCAATATCAAAGGAAGCGTTTTTACAGTAATAGGAGTCTACGAATCAGCAGATACTAGATTGTACATGAGTATCTATGATGCGCAAACGATAACCGACCTTGAGGGGAAAATAAGTAGATTAGATGTGTATGCAGAAGACGAGTCCGATGTGGACAGAATAGCCAGTATAATAGCTTCAATATATCCGCTAATCTATATTACAACACCTACAGATCGTCTAAGCCAACTTGAGAGAATGAAGCAATCGTATCAATTCATGTTACAGAATGCTGAATCAACATTCAGCCAGACGCAAACCACCGCCTTTCAAGAGTTGATCATAGCAATTGTTGCTACTGGCTTAATAGTTTTGTTCACAATGACGTATACTGTGCGTGAGAGGACAAAAGAAATTGGCATACTCAAAGCGATAGGCTTAAGCAACGGGAATGTTATGGTTCAGTTTCTGCTTGAAGGAGTATTGCTGAGTTTAATGGCAGGAGTAGTTGGCGTTGTGATAGGAAGCATGGGAGCACCCTTCCTAGCATCGCTTTTGCTTCCTCATATCAATCTATTTGGTATGGGGCCTGGGGCATTTTCGCAATCTGTTACAGTTACACCAAATCTACAAATAATATTACTAGCATTTGGGGCAGTAGTGTTGCTGGGAGCTTTAGGTAGCTTATACCCTGCTTGGAGAGCGTCCAGAACCAGACCTGCAGAGGCGATGAGGTATGAGTGAAATTCTTGTAAAGACCGAGGGCTTGTCCAAAACTTATACAATGGGTAAAGATAGAGTTCAAGCACTCTCTGAAGTAAATCTTCAAGTCAATAAAGGAGAGTTTATTTCGATTCTTGGGCCTTCGGGCTCTGGCAAGACGACGTTGCTGAGTATCCTGGGATGTCTTGACAAACCGACAAGTGGACGAGTAATCTTTGACAGAATGGATGTCACAGAATTACCTGAGAAAGAGCTATGTAAAATAAGAAGAAACAAGATTGGGTTTATCTTCCAAACTTTCAACCTATTACCATACCTAAGCGCCATCGAAAACGTGGAACTTCCCATGGAAGGCACGAAAAAATCGAGGGATGAAAGAAGAAAAAGTGCTCACGAATTGTTAAGCAGAGTCGGTTTGTCAGGACGAGAAAGACATAGACCAAATCGGTTAAGCGCAGGAGAGCAGCAAAGAGTGGCCATTGCACGCGCACTAGCAAATAATCCCACTATGGTTCTAGCAGATGAACCCACAGGAAACCTAGATAAAAAAACCAAGTACGAGATCATGACAATATTAGCCAGATGTACATTTTCTACAGCACCTAAGTATGGCGGTTTAGTCGTTGACCAAGGAACCACAGTCATAATGGTAACCCACGACAGCGACATAGCCTCACAAACAGGGAAAATGCTCTATCTCGATGACGGAAAACTTAAGTCCCATCAATCTTAACTGAAGAGGGCTAAATATAATATTCAGTTGACCGTTTTGACAAGAATGCCATTTCTCAGCATTTGATCGAGGACATGAAGACCATCATAGACCCCATAGTTTCTGAAGCAACACCAAAAGGCGTTACATAAAGATTTAGACTGCTATACAAAACGTCCCTTTAGTAGTGGTTACTGAAATCATGTTTTTTTTGTCGTCAGGGTCGTTTCATTCTTGACCACAGGTACTGCCCGCGATTCAATATTTGAAGGCAAGGTACACCAGTATTATTATTGCGGCACATGTAAAGAGGTCTGGTAGCATGGCAAACGGTCCAAGACCAAATGCTTGGAATCCAAAGATTGGAGGTAGCAAGGGGTTAGAAGTCAAGGCATGAAGAAGTAAAACTGTGGAAAATATTATCAATGCTGTTGTGAATTCTGATTTGATCTTCTGATAGAGTTCGACATACGTGACTAACAAGAAAACCAGAAGTACTGCATTTATCGTCGAGATTGCTGTCTTGACCATATAGAATAGCTCGATATCACCGCGAATATTGCGGCCTATTCTGGGATTGAACGGGAAAGGCATAGGCACAAAGGTAACAGCCCAGAATGCTAGGACTATGGCTATTACCACGACAGCTGCCAGTATTAGGCCGCGTTTTGTACTATTAGTCACGTTACGTTTCATTCTTTTCCACCCTTTTTAATTTTTTTCAAATTCTCTTCAGAATCTCTTCAAAAAAAGCGTAGTTTTCTTCCATTTCAGGAGACAAAAAATATGTTACGCCGTACTTGTCCCCAGCGGAGATGATTATCCCATTCTTCTGAAGCACTTCAAGATGGTGCCTCATCGTTCTATAGTCCATTTTGAGTAGCTCAGCCAATTGATTTGCGTTTAGTGGCCTCTCTTTCAGGGCTCTGATTATTCGGGCACGTGTGACACCGCCTCGCGTGCCTGCGATCAGCCATCCAAGCACATACTTCAGATGGCGTCCGTAGGCTGACATCCATGGAACTTCCTGAGACTTAGCTTTTTGAACTATAAATCTTCTTGAACTTTCGTAATAAATACGTTCTGATTTGGGTCAGAGTTGAGTCCAATTCTGAAATATACTTTTATAATTCCTCGGGCAATTCTGAGGAAAAGGAGATACGACATCGCGCGCGACTGCAAGTGATATGATATGCGAAAGAAGTTAGTAGTACTAGGTTTGATTCTTTTGATTTTAGCTTGTTTTCCTTTGATCCTTAGAATCCTTGGTCCAAGGCATCTTCCTAGTGGTGTTCCAAGCAATGAACCACATATCCCGATTATAATTCTATCGATCATGGCGTTACAGAGTCTAGGAATTATGATGGGAATTATAATGACGGTTGTAGGTGTCGTTTCGCTACCTGCGAAAAAGAAGATGAAGCCTGTCGAAGATCGCACCCGAGACTCTTCTGTTCCGACGCTCAATCAGATAAGAAATTTAGCCCATGGAGCTAAGTTTATACATGACATTTGATATATCACATCCAACACATATGGTGGATGAAGCACTTGAAAACGGTCATAAAACTTGAAAACGTTTCAAAAACCTATATGATGGGAGATGTGCCCGTTCCAGCACTTAAAGGAATAAACTTAGGGATCAATAGTGAAGACTTCATGGTATTTTTAGGTGTTTCAGGAAGCGGGAAGACAACGCTCCTCAATATTATTGCTCTCCTAGATCGACCGACCGAAGGCAAGGTCTTTGTTGATGATTTGGATGCTTCAGAGTTAGATGACAAAGAACTGGCGAATCTCCGACTGAAGAAATTCGGTTTCATGTTTCAGACTTTTCAGCTGGTCCCTTGGTTGACTGCGCTGAAAAACGTGGAAGTGCCATTAACCATAGCCGAAGTTACGAGAGAAGAGCAGGAAGAGAGAGCAAAAGACCTGCTCAACCTCGTCGGTCTAACTGAACGCATCAACCATAGACCACTGCAACTCAGTGGAGGCGAACAGCAAAGGGTCGCTGTCGCTAGAGCACTGGTCAATAATCCAGAGGTCATAGTGGCAGATGAACCAACGGGAAACCTTGACTCAAAGACTGGAATGGAGATAATTTCCCTACTACATAAGCTAAACAACAAGAAGAAAGTGACGATAGTTGTTGTTACTCACGATATTAAAATCGCATCTAAGGCGAAACGAACAATTTATCTTAAGGATGGTCTAATCGTCAAGGAGGAAGTGAAAACTTGATGTCAGGAAAAGATTCCAGGTATGGAAACCAAACTGCTGGAAGAGCGTGCATGACAGTATTCTTGATTATACTGATCTTGTTGCCATTGCAAGGTTTAGTTTCGACAACACATGCTGATTACACGGAGGAGTTTACTACCGTACTCGATGTGAAGGTAACGGGTCAGTACATCTTAGCGGGCCGTGCCAACAACCTATCCATAGCAATAGTCAACAGGGGTCCCTGTGCCGCAACTGTAGTGACGGTCACTCTGTCGATCCCATCCCCCCTTGCATTGATGGGAAAGGATGACAAATGGTTCTTCCAAGTGATTGAACCGCGCAAAAACGTAACAATAGAAACCACCATATTTGCACCTGAAGGGAGTTCGGGTTCAACCTATTCCGCCTCACTAGATCTGAGCTATAACGCTGGAGGCTCCAGCAAGAGCGAGACCAGAACGATAAGTCTACCAGTCCACGGCTTCGTAGACCCATGGCTGTCAGGCGTAACATTTTCTCCGTCACCAGCCGTTGCAAATCAAAGTTTAGCGGTTTCAGGCACGATAACCAACGAGGGATCAGGCACGGCAAAGGCACTCAGCATCTCAATAGTATCAGAGCCTCCATTCATCGCCACGGAGGCAGGTTCCTTGTTCATAGGCGATGTTTCGTCAGGAACTTCCGTGGCATTCAGCGTCACATGTCGCGTCACAAAGGCTAACGCGGGAACGTATCCACTAAAATTCATCATCAACTATAAAGATGATACCAACACTTGGGGCTCTAAGGTCGTAGAGTTGAATGTGATAGTCGTAAAGGAAGCGGAGAAAACGGCTGTGCCTGAGCGTCGACTTACAGCTGGTCCCTCCATAGTGGACATGCTGGTGCCCGGGCTCATCGGCTTAGTAGCCGGAGTCGCATTGACCATTATTCTATACAGAAGACGTTTGCTGAAGGTTCCCGAAATCTCCAAAAAAGGGTCTTAACTTGAAGGCATTAGACATCTTCAGCATGGCATTTGAAGCCCTTAAGTCACGTAAGCTCAGGGCTGCATTGACCATACTAGGCATAGTCATAGGTATAGCCACCATAGTCGTTTTGATATCTCTGACAGACGGGCTGAGAGTCATCGTCACTGGGCTTGCTGGCAAGACCGGAGCAAACACCCTCACTCTTTCTTCAGTAGGGGAGTTTCTTCCAGGAGGACGTGGTGTTAAGCTAACCTCATCTGATGTTAGATCGATCGCACTAATTGACGGCGTTAGTGAAGTCATCCCTTACGTCAGTAGCAGAGTCACGTTGAAAGCCGGCGGCAAGTCATATGACGTAACACTTATGGGCATCGATAACGAATTTCTCCCTGAGATTTTTTCAGATATGAGTGTGGCACAAGGAACGCTATTACCAACAATTGACTACTCGGGGATCGTTGTTGGCTACAATGTCGCTTATCCGCCAGACTCTCCGGGCACAACTTTCGCAACCATTAGTCAACTGCTTGCTGTCCAGACACAGGTAGCCACAGCAAGCGGTTCAGTCACCTCAACGCATACATACGTGGTTAAAGGAGTACTATCCGAGTATGGGACTTCCCTATTCGTTCAATTAGACGATAGCGTTTTTCTGTCACTACCAGCGGCAAGCATGTTGCTGAAAAGAAGTTACGGTGAATACAATGGCATCATTGTCGTGGCCAAGACCATCGACGACGTGAGCTCGATTACAACATCTCTTGAGGAGATGTATGGAACTAACGTTCGTATAATGTCTTCAGAGCAGCTTACAACGACGATTGGATCCATGATAAGTCAAATTCAGTTATTCCTAGGCGGAATAGCGGCTATATCGCTCATAGTCGCGGGCGTTGGCATAGCCAACATCATGTATATCTCGGTCATAGAGAGGACAAGAATCATAGGCCTATTAAAAGCCGTGGGCTCAGAGAACAGGACAATAATGATGCTGTTCCTCACCGAAGCAGCGATAATAGGAGTCCTCGGAGGCGGTGTAGGCTGCGGTATCGGAGCAGTAATGGCTTATACCGCGAGTTGGCTACTCACCGGCCTTCAAAGCCAGGGTCAAGGCGCTGGCATAACAGGAGGCGCGCCGATGGGAATGGGAGGTGGAGCTTTTCGGCTTGGTAGCCTCCAACCAGTATTCACTCCCCAGCTCATAATTATCGCGATCAGCTTTGGAATCATAGTCAGCGTGATAGCAGGATTCTTCCCAGCCAGAAAAGCCGCCAAGCTCGACCCAGCCACGGCACTTAGGTACGAATAGAATTCAGGGAATTAGGAAATTGGGTGCGCACGCGATTGAAGAAATGGAGATCACACAAGAAAATCGTATTAGGTCTACTGCTAACGACTCTGATGATTGCAACTATGCTACTATCCTTTCCTGTAGCCGCGTTGGATTACTATTCTTGGCATACGGGCGAACGACAGATAGTGGCATATGGTATGCTGCACGATGAGCTCTTCCCAGAGTACAACTACACGAAGTGGCAGAGGCGCTCAATCAACGTGGGCTTCACGGCCTACGGTGAGATGGTCACAGATCAGGACCCGTTCGGCACAGGATCATCGTACGGTGTCGGCTTGACGTATCCGACCGATTCAGCCTGGCAGATAGACATGCCCGCGGGCACAAACGGCACGGACTACGGAATCTATCCATGCGAGCACATAGCCACTCCCACGAAGTCAGGCGTCGACTGGCGCTACTTCCCGATCGAGGGCTGGCAACTGTATTGGAAGTTCAAGAACGGAACACTGCAATGGGCCATCGACCCAAATTGGCATGTGTCGATGGCCATCTACGGCAACATCAGCTCACCATACAGACGCGCTAGGGTTAATGTCATACCTGAGTCCGAGACCATTATAACAAACACTTCAAGATTGCTCGTCGCTCAGGTCAAGGTTCTAACAGACAACAAGGAAATTGAAGACAGGTTTGGGTTTGAGTCCCGTCTCTTTGAAATAACCGGCACCTTTGTCTTCTTCAAGGACACGAAGGAAATCGCCTCCTACTGGACGATCGAGTACCTGAAGACCGAGTACGGTGCCCTCGATGTTGTCTTCCGCAGGATGACGAGCTTCGACATCGACCAGAAGTTCCAAGAAGGAGAAGCTGAAAGCTTCTCCGTCTTCTACGCCAACTCTAGGAAAGGCTCTTGGAAGGGCCACCTCACAGGCTTAACCGCCGAAGAGGGACAGCAAGATCACATGTTCTGGACTGGTTGTGAATACTGGCCTCAGAACTACAGCCTAGCCGTCGTCTGGACGAACTCAAGCGTAGCCATATGGGTTCCTCCAAATGGCTACTCCGTTGCTCCACAGCATCATGTTGCATTCGTGGCGTACTATCCTAACTGCAGCAACTGGGACACCGACAACTGGAACCACTTCACCTACGACCTGCACATCGCGCCCGTGATTGGCGAAGGTTTAGGCAGACGCTTCGGCTACCAACCGCTTAGCGTTGAGTACAGAAGTATCGATGCTAACCACTACGCGGCTGCCAACCTCCTGCTCGGACAATGGAACTTCACGCTAAGTTCCTCGACCGCTTTCAGGAAGGCCGAGTTCCTCACACTCTATGGCATCACCAACTGCTCCGACACCTTTGGATATGTTGGAAGCCCGTCGAGCTACGACTGGGACAGCAGGGCAGGCTACTGTGGACAGATAACTGCGGGCGAACTCAAGTACATGCTCTCAGAGTACTTCAACACAACATACAAGCTGTCAACCGAAACCAAAGACAAAAACGGCAAACCACTCGACCTATCCAACTGGTACCCGTTCAGCGGCGTCTCTTGGAATAAGCTGAGCACGTACGATGGAAACGTCTGGATAGATCGCTACATTACATGCGACCCGAGGAACACGACGTTCATCTACGGCGCGAGCGTAGCGCACAATGGCATGGTCTTCGCAAGTGAGGCCGCGTCTGTGATAGATGTTGTCGGCGGAACAGAGGTGGGTGAAGCATTCGGCAGCTTCATCAGCGTGACAGGACTAGACCCATGGTGGGAAGCAATGTGGGACACAACAGGCTTCATGGGAGAAGCCTACGGCCCATTCTACGGTGTCAGCCCGAACTTCTACAAGACTGTTGCTGGAAAGGAATACGTCGACAATCTAGGAACGATACCTCTGTCATGGAAGCTCTCGGGCTGGCGACGCATACAGAACAGAACAAACGGTGAGTCGGGTGTCGACTGGGGCCTCTTCACGATGCCGACCGGCGCATCATGGGACATAAACCACACGATCATCATCGGCGGTCCAAAGGTCAACCTGGCCTCTGAGTACTTCAACGATCACATGTGGATCATATGGGTTGATCCCGCCACAACGGCATCGGAGTTGCCTGAAGCTGGGTTCTTCAGCATCCCAACTGGAACATTCTACCCCGCATCACACGGTGGATACTCACTGATAACCATTGCAGAGGACCTCAACCTGACCTCTTGGACATCGATATACGACGGTGAGCAGATAGGCGACGGTGTATTCTTTGAAACCAATAGTGCCGCCCTTGATGGTCCTACACTGAGCGACCCATACGCGGGTCTCTTAATCTACGGTATCAGCGGCTTCGACACGCTCGCAGCCGCATACTGGCTAGCCCACTACTGGTGCAACTTTAACACATTGTACACGAACGAGACGACCCCAAATAGGGGTGTCACCTCGGTGCTGCTGAACACGGTGAAGATGCGCGGTATATCCGACAACACTTGGCAATGGGCAATACAGGAACTCGTCGGACCGGTCGCAGGCAGATGGAGAGCCGAAGCCAGATCTAATTGGGTTCCATGGATGAGCTATCTAACCTCGATAGACTGGACAGAATAGACGCAGTAAATACCAGAAAAGAGGGGTTTAACATATCGCGTGTGCGAATCCGCTGAACAGCACTAGTTTAGTTTAAAACTTCGTTCTGTCATGTTTCACGCGCGTTGTAACAAGTAGATTCTGATTTAAGTCGGAATTGAGTCTAATTCTGAAATACTCTTTTATAATTCCTCTGAACTATACATGCAAAGAAGCAGAAATAAATCGCGCGTGCTTAATCAGATTAGAAAAGATGGTATGTGGATGAGGTACTTGAAAACGGTCGTAAACCTCGAAAACGTTTCAAAAACCTATATGATCGCGAGTGATTTTCTAAAAGTATCTGCCTAGTCTATGGGGCGAGCTTGTTTGGAGAGCTCTAGGAAACAAAGAATTACCCGTTTCTCAGCTGTTCTCATAGTGGTATCAATCGTAGTTGGAGCAGTTGCTGGAGGACTATTGAGCTATTCGATGGTCTCAAAACAGATCACTGACCTCCAGGACCAGATCTCGACGCTTCAAGAACAGATTACAAATCTTCGGTCAGCTCAGAATGTCACTTATGTTTTCGGAGATGGCGCCTCCCTCTCCTCGTTGTACGAAGAAATCAAAGAGTCTGTCGTAACAATTCGTGGGGTCGTAGTAGAGTCCACTTATCAAGGGACGACGTACACATATGTCCAGGGATCAGGCTTCATCTACAACTGCACAGGACAAATAGTAATCGTCACAAACTTCCATGTAGTCAACAACGCCATCAATATTACTGTCACCTTCATAAATGGGGATGGATACAGGGCAACCGTCTTGGGTTCAGATCCATATGCTGACCTTGCCGTGCTTTCAACAAACACTCCACAGGACGAGTATAAACCTCTTGAAATTGTCAGCTCATCTTCCTTGAGGGTAGGTGACCCGGTAATAGCAATCGGCAATCCATATGGGCTAACAGGATCGATGACCACAGGCATAGTCAGCCAGCTCGGAAGAACAATAACCGAGGAAACAACCGGCGGGTACCCGATAGCCAACGTGATCCAGATAACCGCTCCGATAAACCCTGGAAACTCGGGAGGCCCACTCTTGAACTATCTGGGTCAAGTTGTTGGCATAACCGCAGCCATAGTATCCGATTCTCAGGGGCTGGGCTTCGCGATCCCCTCAAGTACAATTCTTCGAGAAATCAGATCATTAGTCAGCGAGGGATCATACAATCATCATCCATGGCTGGGCATAACAGGAATAGACATGAACTACGATATAGCGACAAGAATGGGCGTTGATGTCACCTACGGTACGTTGATCGTCGGGGTTGTAAGTGGAGGACCAGCCGATAAAGCGGGTCTGCGCGGAGGAACAGGGAACGCTCTAATCGCGGGAAGTTGGATAACGATCGGCGGTGACATAGTAATAGCGATTGATGGAATAAGGATCACCAACATGGATGATCTCATATCTTACCTAGAAGAGCACACTTCACCGGGACAGACGGTCAGCATGACAATAGTGAGAAACAGACAGGCGATGACGGTTCAAGTTGAGTTAGGGACACGACCGCCACCAAGCATACAGTAATCCATTGAAAAGAAACGCTATTTTAGGATGGATATGACAAGTAGCGCGGTTACGCCACAATTTGGGCTTTCGCCGTACGCTCGATGGGGAAAGTCTCTAACAACTTCTCACCTTTCTTAAGCTCCGATACAGGTTGATTAGACCGAGGACAGTCAATATCGCATTCAGCGTGAAAGACAAATATTCTCCCACAAAGAACGTGTGGATCGCCAGAAAGAAGCTGCCCAAAAAATAGAGTGATGCGAGCCGCAAATTTGGAACCTGCTTGTAGCCCAGAACCCATCCGAGGACGATCAGAATCAAACCCAAAACACCAACAATCATCTTACGTATTAGTCCTCCATTCTAGGAAAAATGGTAAAACATATAATATTTTGTCGCCCGCAAAAAGAGTTAGAGATTATGAAATTTGATCAGTATCGAATGAAAAGGTGGTCAGCGTGCCTTGGATTCAACTTTGGACTCAAGCAGAGGCCAAAGCCATTCTACGAACTCCCTCAAGTTCTTGGTCTGAATCAGAACTTCTCCAGGTCCCGTGATCTCGGTCACCAATCCCTCTCCACCCAGCAAAGTCTCCTTTAGACCCCCGAACTTCGTTACCCTGTATGTGCATGTGTCACTGAAAGCCACTAAGTGAAAATTGTCCACAACGAGCTTCTGTCCCTGCCCAAGCACGTGTTGATCTATCGCTCCAAAAGTGTTGATGAACAATTCTCCGCTACCAGACACTTTGATCATGAACAATCCCTGTCCAAACAAGCCCTTCGTAAACCCCTCCCACTTGACATCCAGATCAACATTCTGGGTCGAGGCAATATAGGACGATTTCTGTATAATGTATCCCTGGTTAGGGGAGATGTTAAGAACTGCAATGTCCCCAACAGGAGCTGACACGAAGGCAGCTTCAGCTGGTCCACCTACAGCTCTGTAATCGTTGACGAAGAACGACTGTCTACCAAGTATTGTTAATCCTAATGTTCCGAGGATGCTTCTTTCCCTCATACGGGTATTGGCCTCAACATTAGAGCCCATGTACGTCATCGCGCCGGCTTCAGCTGTGATACTCTCGTTCTCGTTGAGATGATAGACAAGCATCGCGTAGGACGGCTTATACTTAATTTCATACTTCTCTTGACTAGAAGTCGCAGTGATCGATGAACCGCAATTAGAGCAAAAAGCAGCTCCAGGGAGAACCTCTTTACCACAACTACCGCAACGAACCATTTTTTTCCACCATTCCGTGTATCAAATGAAGAATTATCTATTATAATATGTATGTTCTCAACTCCTCTTAAAAATCAGGGCTGCGGACCCGCAACAAAATATAAGTTTGACATACACGCGATACTCACAGAATGCGGCTACGCATCCTGTCTGGAGCTGTTCTCTTGAAACAAACACTCTCGGCTAAAGAAGCAATGAAAGTAGCCATCAAGTGCATCAATCATTTTGAAGCAGGAAACATGGAGGAACTCTGGCAGACCCTATACCCAATTCTCACTTCCAAGATCCCGTTCCCGCAACTTGACCGCATAGGCTTAGCCTTTGGCGAGGCAGCCAAGTCTGTGCCCCTGAAGTACATAGAACTGTTCGACGAAATTCAAAAAGGCAACAAGATGGGTGGCTACGTCATCATAGGTAAAGCACTAAGTGTGCTCCTTGACATCGACCTCCGACTATGCCTCTTAAAGACCAGAGAGTACCTGATCAAGGGTGACAGATGGTATGTCTGCGACATCCTCGGAGAGCGCGTCTATGGGCAAGCCCTGCTCAAAAACTTCGAGGAAACCTTACCCCACTTGGAGAGATTTAGTAGGGATCAGAACAGATGGGTCAAACGAAGCGTTGGAGTCGCAGTCCACTCTTTTGTGAAGAGAACCCATAAAGATAAGGAGAGAATAAAGAGGCTTCTAGAACTGTTGTCTTTACAGATCGAGGAGAAAGATACCAGCACAATCAAGGGGATAGGCTGGAGACTGAAGACCATCGGCAAGCATCAACCACAACTCCTAGAAAAATACTTGAGGACCACCTTGGAAAGTAAGAAAATGTCCAAGCTCATGCTGCGGAAAGCAGCAACATATCTAAAACCCGAAGTCAAGGAAGAGCTTTCCAAACTGAGAAACAAGAGAACCGAACCCTGAAGGTGAAAACAGAATGGTCAAGTATGTGCCCTACCAAGCTAAGAAGATCGTGAACGTTCACAAGCGCATCGATGGATGGTACTGGAACAAGTATTCAGCGCATCCATATATTGGATGTCAACATGGGTGCGAGTATTGCTACTGGAGGGATGAGAAATACAACATGCTGGCGAGGGAGAAGGATGCGCAAGGGTTCGAGGACCCATTCTCCCAATACATTAAGGTAAAAGTGAATGCGGCTGAACTCCTAAAGAGAGAGCTTAGTAAAATACCGAAAGACGTTATCGTCACAGGGGACTACCAGCTAGCTGAGGCAAGGTTCAAACTGTCTAGAGCAATGCTGGAAGTGTGTCTTGAGCTTGGCTTCCCAGTGTTGATCAACGAAAAATCGCCCCTCCTGCTAAGAGATCTAGATCTGATAAGAAAGATAAACAAGTCTTGGGCCTGTGTTCTCTGGAGTATCGCCTACCACTCATCAAAGGGTTATAGAAAGATTTTCGAACCCAACGCACCAACCATCGAGAGCAGATTCGAGGCCATGAGGAAGGTCTCAGAGGCAGGCATCTTGACGGGAACAGCCTTCATGCCGATAATGCCCTTTATCTGCGACATGGAGGAAAATCTCGAAGCGATTGTGAGGGAGACCGCAGAGAACGGTGGAGCGTTCATCTTGGCGGGAGGCCTGACCATGAGTGGTGCCCAAGCTACTCGATATATGCGAACCATCGAAGAGCACTATCCTCATCTAGTAGACGATTACAAGAGAATCTACGACGGTGGATACAGCCCGAAAACTTCTTACTATGGTCCTATAGGAAGAAAGGTCAAAGAGTTATGCGGAAAATACGGCATCGTCGACAGGATGCCAAGATACATTCAACTAGGCGAGTTGGCCACGAACAAGAGGATAGCCGAGAAGTTTTTCAACGAGGCATACTACATGGAAATCGAGGGTAAAGAGCCTTACAGGATCTGGGCCTACAGGAGAGCGGCTTGGACAATAGACGAATTAGAGGAAGACTTGAAGGTCATATACCAGAAGACAGGGGTGGAAGGCCTAAGAGGTATTCGAGGGGTCGGGAAAGCCATTTCAGAAAGAATCGCACACGAGTTAGAGGTGATAGATTAAAAAGATCACACGCAATCTAGGGATCGGTCGAATCACAACTATTTCTCGGCATCCGCCCAATATTAAACTCCAAATACACTAATTATGTCCAAGGAGCGAGTTACTGGAAATGGTTAAGATTATAGGCATAGTAGGTAGCCCGAGAGTGGGAGGAAATACAGAGACGCTGGTCAAGGAGGCTTTAGAAGCCGCGGCTGGGGAAGGTGCTGATGTTGAGCTGATAAGGCTGGCGGGAAAGGATGTTAGGCCCTGTGACGGCTGCAGATCATGCAAAGAGAAGAAGGAATGCCACATCAAAGATGGTTTCCACCCCATCTTCAATAGGATGGTTGAGGCAGACGGCATAATCCTCTCATCGCCCGTATACTTTGGCTCAGCGACGCCTCAGATAAAGGCCTTAATCGACAGGGCAGGCTACCTGTCAAACTCATTGGGAAGAGTCTTCGAAAACAAGGTTGGAGGGCCAATTGTCGTTGCTAGAAGGGCTGGACAAAACTTCACCATCGCTCAACTGATGTTCTTCTTCCTTGAACAAGGGATGATCATTCCTGGCTCGACATATTGGAACATCGCCTTCGGAAAAGAGAAGGGTGAAGTCGCGGAGGATAAGGAGGGTCTAAGGACAGTAAGAAACTTTGGGAAGAGGATGGTCCAGCTCATCAGACAAACAAAGCCAGCAACGAAATAAGAGGATCGCGGATGCCCGAAACAGGATATACGATATTGGCAACCTCATGATGAATCTGAGATGCATGCACGATTTTGGCTTCCTATGAAAGATAGTGTTAAGAAATCGCTATCAGATCGTATTCTGCGCTTCCTATTCCTAGCCTAGTAGCCGCCTCGAATTGCTTGTTCCAGTCTAACTTGTGGATCATCCTGAACTTATCAGAGCCTCGAGCTAGAGCTCCAGCCTCCTCAGCCGCGGAACCCGGCATGCCTATAGAATCGTTTACAGAATCAACCGATGCCTTGTCTATCGCGACCGGATCCTCTGATGCGAAGACGCCTATGTCAGGCACTATCGGTACATCGGAAGATGGTGCACAGTCACAGAGCGGCGTGATATCCAAAGCAAAGTTTACATAGCTTATATGTTCATTTCCAACAACCTTCATCACAGCGGCCACGGCATCAACCATCTTAACCTGAAAAGCATCTGATCCCTCCCAGCCGACCTTGACAGCACCTAGCGGGCACTGACCATTACAGTGGAGGCAACCAGAGCACTTATCAGAATTTATGAACGCCTTCGCATTCTTGATTGTGATCGCTCCTGCAAAACAGTACTTGAGACAGATACCGCATCCATCGCACAAGTCAAGGTTTATAGACGGTTTTCCTGTAGCGTGCAAAGCAAACTTACCCGCCTTGCTGGTGCATCCAACACCTATGTTTTTCAGAGCTCCACCAAAGCCAGTCAGATCATGACCCTTGAAATGGGCTACCGAAATAACAGAGTCTGCTTGCACGATTTCCTTAGCAACAGAAATCTTCTTTAGTTTAAGTCCATCGAATGACACCTCGACATCATCGTCTCCCCATAACCCGTCGGCGATTATGATCGGAGCATTAACCGTTTCTGGCGTGAACCCATGTTCCACAGCCATGCTCAGGTAATCTTTTGCGTTGTAGCGATGACTTGAGGTTGGGTGAAGCGCCAGTCCAAGTCCAGTTGTGTCGGTTACGAAAGGTACTCCTCCCGCATCCCTGATTTTGTCAACTATTGTTCTGATGAAATTTGGCCTAACGTATCTTGTACACAGCTTATGACCCATGTGAACCTTCACTGCGACAGTTTCGCCTTCAGAGAAAACACCCATTATTCCCGACTCCTCGAGAAGCCTTTCTAACTTGAGTACCATGCTCTCCTTTCTTTCGCGTGACCTAGCGTTCGCAAAGTAAACTTTTGCCCGTTTCAATCTATAATTCCCCTATCTCAACGAGAACCTTTCTTACATCTTCACATTGGCTTTTAACTTATTCATGACAAATATAAAAAACGAGTGGAAAATGATTATTGGAATAATTTCGGATACGCATGACAACATATACCTGATCGATGAGGTGATTAAGCAACTAAACAAAAGAGAGATAGATCTTGTCTTACACGCCGGTGACTACGTGAGCCCATTTACAGTGTCTCACTTTAAACCGCTAAAGCCAAAAATGATCGGTGTTTTCGGCAACAACTGTGCAGAGCGAGAGCTTTTAAGAAAGTTTTTCACGGAGATTGGAGTGGAGGTCAGAGGGAGCTTCGCCGAAGTCTCCGCTGAGGATCTAAGGATCGCATTGTATCACGGCCACGAAGAGGACTTACTTAACTCATTGATCAACTCCGGAGGATACGATGTAGTCGTCTGCGGCCACACCCACAAAGCAGAGACATACAGAAAGGCTAGCACGACCGTGATAAACCCAGGTGAAGTGTGCGGCTATCTGACCGGAAAGTCAACATATGCTTTGCTTGATACGCAGGCTCTGAAAGCAGAGATAATCCAGTTTAAGTAGGTTCATCAACACTTTGAGTTGGACTAGGTCTCCCGCATGGACAATAAGGTCTGCTCCTCTGAAAACCTCAAAGACCCTCGCAGGGATGGTCTTCGCCCTAGTCGGAATGTGAGTATCCGATATTACCCCAACGATCTTCAGGTCTAGACCCTCCAAGACGACGATACAACATGCGGCGCGTTGAGAATTTTATGGAATAATATAAGTCTGATATGACCCAATTTGACTATTAAAGACAATGATGAAGAATGAGATCAAGAGGCTATCGGACCTCTACTGCTTCTCCGAGGACATCATTGAGAAATTGACTGTTGTCTACGGTGCCAAAGTTGAAGCATGTCTACGGGCTCTTAAGACGCCATGTAGCCGCTACTCGATCAGAGTGAATACTCTTAAAATCGACCCGGCTAGCCTCATTAGCAGACTGACTAAAAAGGGGATAGAAGCAGAAAATCACGCAGAGATTCCAGAAGCCATCTTTCTAATGGTTGAAGGTCCATTCAAACTACCAGAAACCAAGAAGAATATAGTAGCCGACAGATTCTCCTCAGAAAGCATACTACAGGGCTCACACCTTTACGCCCCAGGCGTTGTAAAATGTGAAGGAATCAAAAGAGGAGACAAGGTGACTATAGTCAGTGAATATGGTCAGGCCGTGGGCGTTGGAATGGCCAGGATGGGCGAGACCGAAATCTTGACATACCGGCACGGTTTGGCGGTTGAGGTAACCGATCCAATATTCGGCCTGCCGAGTCTAAGAGAAATGGCAGAATTCAAGCTTGGATACATTTATCCACAGTCTTTTCCAGCGATTGTCACTAGCAGGGTCTTGGATCCGAAGCCCGGAGAGACAATCGTAGACATGTGCGCCGCTCCAGGAGGGAAAATGAGCCACATCGCACAGCTGACGCAAAATGAGGGGACAATCCTTGCCGTAGACCGGAACCAAGAGAAAATAAAGAAGATAAGAGAAACGATAGCACTTCTAGGGGTTAAAAACGTTAAGCCAATTTGTCACGATTCGAGATACCTTGATGTTGACCTACCGCATCTAAAAGCAGACCGAGTAATAATTGATCCACCATGCTCTGCGTTGGGGGCTCGGCCAAAGCTCTACGACAATAAGAATAGCGCAGAGATTCAGGCTTTAGCTAACTATCAGAAACAGTTTTTGAAAGTGGCTTCCGAGATCGTTAAACCGGGAGGAGTGGTTGTCTACAGCACATGTACCTTAACCCTTGAAGAAAATGAGTTTGTGGTCAAGTTCGGCGTTGAGGACTGTGGTTTAGAAGTTGAGAAGCAAGACTACTTCTATGGTTCTCCAGGAATGATGAAAGTTTTTCCAAAATCCGGACTCATGCAAAGGTTTTACCCCGATGTACAAGGTACACCCGGCCACTTCATCGCTAAGATGAGAGCACCGTGACCACCATTTGGACACGGTAATAGTTCTTCCCTCTTTTCTTCATAGCCAAATCTATGTGATTGATTGTGCGCACCTGCTGGATATGACTCTTGGCGCATCTTTATAGTTTTGGTATCTTCCTTGCTTTTCTAGCCGGGATTCTCTTCAAAACCTTCCTCTTTAGCAAGGTTCCACACACTTCGCATCTCTTATTCTTACATTCTTGTGGGTATTTTCTGTGGCATGCAGGACAATACAGAACCCATTTAAAACGGTAGCGGATTCCAAAGGTTGCTAATGATCTGTATTCCAGACCCAACTGATCAGCAATGTTCTGAACAGAGTAATCGTCCGACACCACAAGGGGATTAGCGCCTCTCTCACTAAGCTCAAGGGATAAGGCTAAGATTTGCATATCGATGTCTGAAAGACGTCGTAAGTCTCCAGCCTCTCCCGAGAGACTCTTTATCCTTCTAATAAATCTGTACTTAGGAGCTTGAAGCTTTATTCTACCAGTCTCCACGGCTACATTCAAGCGTAGGCGGACGGAGGATTTTGGGTCTAGTTCATTAAAAACTAGAGGTGTTGTGTATTGTTCCTCATCAACTGACGTGGGATTATATCCCATGATAAACGCAGAAGTGTCAAGAACAATCACTCTTTTTTTAGCCCGCACATTTAATTCTCACCTCCCAACAGTGAAGAGAAGGCGATTCTTTAAACGAGCGTAGAAGTCTTGACCGAAACGAATGAAACTAGCGTAATGGTCACTTCTTTTGATGGTTAACGTGTCTTTTTTTCCTATCTTCGTCTGATATTGGCCGTCAACAAACACTTGAACGTGTAATTTAGGCTTGATGGGCTCCACCTGTATTACGCTGTCAGATGGTAGGACAATGGGGCGTGCTGGAGTAAGAGGACAAATGGGTGTTAATGCAAACGCTTCTGTGTCTGGATCCAATACTGGTCCGCCAGCGGAGAGCGAATGAGCAGTAGAACCTGTCGGAGTAGAAACCATTACGCCATCCGAATAGCACCGCAAAATCGATGCGTGGTCCTTGAAAACCTCAAACCCAAGCACCTTTGATCGGTAACTGGATGTCATAAGGACCTCGTTCAAGGCGTCAGGCAACGCCTGCCCACCGATCGATGGTGAGAGCTTAAGGCACTTTTCTAAGACATAATCTCCTACAATGCACCTATCGACGCTGGATATGGCATTCTTCGGGCTAACCTCGGCTAAAAAACCCCTTCTCCCCATGTTTATAGATAAGATCGGCGTCTCAGGCCTAGGAATTAAGAGACAAGTCTTAAGTATCGTGCCATCTCCACCGATCACGACGATAAAATCCGTCATCATCCTGCTCAATGTCGCAGAATCGGCTTCTCCTCTGAGAATACTAGCTAGATTAGACTCAAGAACCACAGCTAAACCCTTGGACAAGAGGTACTCGCTCATTTTTTCTGCCATTCTTAAGGCGTCCCTGCGGTCAAGTCTTGCCACAATACCTACACTTTTAAACAACTCAACCAACAACTCTATATTGGACCTTCTCAAACAGTCTAAAAAATAGCTGTTGATACATATAAGACGCGAAGTCAATAACAAGAGGAGATGAAAATGAGCAAGCCAGTGAGCATCGGAAGCCTAAAGGTTGGGCACCATATCCTGATCGAAAATGAGCCATGCCGAATAGTCGAATATGAAAAATCTAAGCCTGGTAAACATGGATCGGCAAAGGCACGCATAGTCGCAATAGGAATATTTGATGGCGTCAAGAGAAGCATAGTTAGTCCGGTAGAGGCAAAAACAGAATCTCCAATAATCGAGAAACGGGGCGGTCAAGTGATATCGGTAAGTGAAAGCTCGGTACAGCTGATGGATCTAGAAACATACGAAGTTTTTTGGGCACCGATGCCAACAGAGGAGGATGTTAAAAGAGGGCTTTTGTCTGGTGCAGAGGTAGAGTACTGGAAGGTCCTTGACCGAGTCAAAGTTACACGAGTAAAAGGTTCAGCGTGACCGTGCCTCTAACTCTCCTTACCCTTTACAAAGTTTTTTCAGAAAAACGCGCTATGAGCATATTTTTCCGTTAATGATGTAGGTGCCATTGAAAAAGTCCATTAATGAGGATATGCATGGTCAGAAAGGTTCTTTAACGAGAAATGTGTATTTTCTCCAAGGCTGATGAAGAAAGAGAGTTTCTGATCGGTGAAGAAACCTATGAGTTCTGAAGCCGACGGTTTCAAAGTGATGCCAAGTTGTCTTGAAATACCGTTATGAGTGATAATAGGTTAAAGATACCTTCCTCCGCAGGCTATAGAGATGTCCGCCATCAAAGATTTTGGTTCCTCACTAATGAGGGCGATACGCAGAATCGTGAGAGCACCCGTGGTCGACGAAGCCGCCGTTAAAGAGCTTGTTAAAGATATTCAGAGAGCTTTGCTCAAAGCGGATGTCAATGTTAAGCTTGCACTAGAAGTTTCGAAAATGATTGAAGAAAGGGTTCTGAAAGAAAAACTTCCGCCTGGAATATCAAGGCACGAGCATACCGTGAAAGTTGTTTATGAAGAACTCACAAAATTTCTAGGTGAGAAACCTGCAGAAGTTAGTGTTGAAAAGGGGAAACTCAACATTTTCATGCTCGTCGGCATACAAGGATCTGGAAAATCAACGAGCGCAGCTAAACTTGCAAGCTATTTTCAGAAAAGAGGGCACAAAACCGCGCTCATTTGTGCAGACACCTACAGACCAGGGGCTTACGCCCAGTTAAAGCAACTAGCTGAAAAAATAGATGTTCCGATCTATGGCGATGAAAAGGAGAAGAATCCTCTGAGGATTGTCGATCTTGGAGTTAGGAAGTTCAAAGATGAGAGATATGACTTAATCATAGTCGACACAGCGGGCAGACATAAAGATGAAAAGGGACTGATAGAGGAGATGAAGGACACTGCTCAATCACTCAAGCCCGATGAGATAATGCTCGTTGTGGATGCCACCATAGGCCAACAAGCCTCCGCGCAAGCCAAAGCCTTCCAAGAAGCTACAGACATAGGTTCAATATTCGTTGCAAAGCTCGATAGTTCTGCAAGAGGTGGAGGAGCCTTGTCCGCCGTGGTCGCCATCGGTGCACCAATAAAGTTCATTGGGACAGGCGAAAAAATAGGTGACATTGAAACATTCGTGCCTTCCAAATTCATAGGTAGACTACTAGGAGTAGGAGACGTTGAAGCTCTCGTTCGAAAAGTCAGAGAAGCAGAGGTGGTGTTGCCCGAAAAGAAGGCAAAGGCCTTTTTGAGTGGAAAGTTTACGCTCGATGACATGTATGGGCAACTTGAAGCTATGAAACAAATGGGGCCTTTAAAAAGTTTCTTGGAGCTGATCCCCGGAATGGGGCATAGTGTTCCCGATGATGCAATCGATGTGGCTGAAGAACGCATGGAGAAGTGGAAGTATATTATTCAATCAATGACAAAAGAAGAGAAGGTCGACCCAAAGATTATTGATTCTTCCAGAGCTAAGAGAATTGCTCGAGGCTCGGGTATCGATGAAAAGTATGTAAAAGAGCTTGTGAAACAATACTTCTTGATGAAGAAATACGTAAAAGTTCTGGGAAAACGGAGAATGCCTAAACAGCTACTCAGGATGTTTTCAGGCAGAGGTTTCGCGGGCAAACGGTAAAGATGAGATTTGTGCTCCTCTTCGAAACTATCTGCCTATGAATAAGTAGCATCAGAGATAGAGAAGATGGGAAGCTTCATGGGTCTCCTCAAAAAATCTGCACATTTGCTGGAAGAGTATGCTCTCTGTGATCATTGCTTAGGAAGACAATTCGCCCTACTGGGCCATGGGCTCACGAACGAAGAGAGGGGAAAAGCAATTAAACAACTTTTGATGCTTGAAAGCTGTAAATCGATCCTCAATGGTAAAGAGAAAGCAAAAAACACTCTTCGACTGATCGCAATAAACGGCTTCTCCAAAGTAGCGGCTGAAACGCTGAAAGAAATTGGAGTGGAAGTCAAAGAGGAGGAGAAGAAATGCTACCTGTGTCAAGGGGTTTTTGATGTCCTAGATGATCTAGCTAGGGATGTAACCAAAAAACTCTCCGAATTTGAGTTTGAAAGCTTTCTTATCGGTGTAAAGGCTAGAGAAGATATCGAAAACCGGGAGGACGAGCTACGCGCTAAGTCTGACATAAAGTGGGGAGAAAATATTAGGTGTGAGTTGAGCCGTGAAATAGGTAAGCGTGTTTCACAGATTACTGACAGACATGTGAACTACGATAGACCAGATATACTTGTTTTGTTGGATCCTTTTGCTAACATTATAAGACTACATGTTAACTCCTCGTTTATAGCTGGGCGATATAGGAAGTTGGTAAGAGGGATACCTCAAACGAAATGGATCTGTAGAAAGTGTCGTGGTCAAGGATGCTCAAGTTGTAATTGGACCGGAAAGATGTACCAGGAGTCAGTTGAAGAACTGATTGCCAAGCCACTTCTAGAAATGACCGGTGGAGTGAGCACAAAGTTTCATGGAGCTGGACGCGAAGATATTGATGCCAGAGTTTTAGGCTCAGGTAGACCCTTCGTTATTGAGGTGAAGAGCCCCAAGAAAAGACTGATAGACTTAAGGGAATTAGGGAAGAAAATTAATCAATATGCTCAAAGAAAGGTTGAGGTATCTGACCTAGTGTTTTCATCAAAAGATTTTGTGAAAAAGATTAAGAATGAAGGTCAAGCTCAAAAACTTTATAATGTGACGGTCGAGTTTGAGAGAGACATCTCTGACGAAGAACTAGAAAAGCTGGAGAAAGAGTTAAGCGGCCAAGTGATTCGGCAACTGACTCCTTTACGCGTCTTACATCGTCGGTCAGAAATGATGAGAGAGAAGCGTATATATGAGGCAAGGGTCCAAAGGAAAAGACAGAATAGAATCGAAATTCTAATACGGTCCCAAGGTGGATTATATGTCAAGGAGTTAGTAACTGGGGACCAAGAGAGGACAACTCCTAACATATCTCAGATTGTTGGTGCTCAAGCCAAAACCGTCGAATTAGACGTGTTGGGTGTCATGTTGAAGGGTGAAAGAGTTGGCTAAGTCTAGGGGCTCTCGCAGAAGGACTAGAAAACTGCTAAGTAAGTCTCCGCGTGATAGGGGACTGCCGCCTTTAGGTGCACTACTGCGAGAATATAAGCTGGATGACAAAGTTGTTGTGAAAATAGACTCAAGCATCCATAAGGGGATGCCGCATAGACGCTATCAAGGTAAGATCGCTAGGATCGTGGAGAAAAGGGGAAAGGCTTACGTCATTGCGATCAAAGACGGAGGAAAAAGCAAGAATATAATAGCGCGTACCGAGCATATTAAACCGTACAAGGATTAGAGGTCCCTTGCGCGGAGTGTGGCTCTGTGCCTAAGAAAATTGTTGAAGAAAAGGAAATCACAATAGCCGAAGCGAAAAGGGTCCTCGAAGAGGAAGGAGAACTGAACCCCTTCCAACAAAGAACCTTCGATTATTTAAACAAATTTTCAAAAATTGAGGCTTCGAAAGCTGAGGAGCTAGTTAAGAAACTGGAACAATTGGAAATCGATAGAGTGGATGCGATTCAAATAGTCAATTGTGTGCCGTCGACGGTGGAAGAATTGCGCGTTTTCTTCGCTGCTAGTAAGAAAAAAGTTATTAGGGCCTCAAAACTTGAAGAAATCTTAAAGCTTCTAGACAAGTACAGATGAAAAACCTTCGCGGGGTTCCAGTTCATCCTGAGCATCTCTTTCTAATATTTGATCATCAAAGTGGTAGTAAAAATTAGGGTAAGGTGATCATATGGAGAGTGCCAAGAAGTATGAGGATTATGCTCATGTTTTAGATTATCTTCCTAGGGGTAGAGTCGGCTCGGAAAGAGGACCCTTCAAGACAGAGCCTACAATTCAACTTATCGGAGAAACCTATTTCACACTGCTTGAAGCAGCTGTGCAAGTGGACTCATCATTTGAACTTCACGAGGTTGTTTATGTAGGTAAAGAAAAACCTCGGGATAAGATTACCCATGTAATTGGGCGGGTGCACTATGACGATCTGACATCCACGGCAAAAAGCGAGTTACCATTGATCCTCGAAATCATCGTTGCTAGTCACGAGGAGAGGTTTGTCAGATTCTTCAACATTGCACAGGCCATCACACCAAGGATGCATGCATTGGAGCTTCTGCCCGGGATTGGTAAAAAGTATATGTGGAAAATCCTAGAAGAGAGGGAGAAAAAATCGTTCGAGAGTTTTGAAGATCTTCAGAAGAGGACAGGTATTCCTGATCCCTTAAAGAAAGTTGTAAACAGAATACAGGAAGAGCTCTCTGGGAAGTCCAAATATAGTATATTCACTCGTCAATCCTAGTTGGCGGCTTCTAGATGGCTTTTTTGAGCGAGGTTAGATGTCTCCTCCAAAAATATGGTATTAGGCCAAGGAAAGGTCTCGGACAAAACTTCTGTGTAAACCAAGACATGTTAAGGAGAATGATAGGTTACTCAGGCCTTTGCAAAGACGACATAGTCCTCGAGGTCGGGGCTGGCCTAGGGTTTTTAACGAAACTTCTGTCAGAAACTGCAAAAATGGTGGTCGCTGTTGAAGTGGATCCTCGTCTCGTGATGGTATTAAGGGATGAGCTGCGTGGCAGAGAAAATGTTGAGTTGATTGAAGGAGATGTGCTAAAGACCAAGCTTCCAGTATTCAATAAAGTCGTTGCAAATCCTCCTTACTCAATCTCAACTCCTCTGATCTTTAGACTCTTAGAAACATCTTTCGAGAGCGCGGTTCTGACATTGCAGAGGGAGGTGGCGGAGAGGCTTGTGGCTCAGGAGGGAAGCAGAGACTACGGACGGTTAACAGTTATGACAAACTATAGGGCAGATGCAGAGGTTTTAGAATGCTTGTCAAGAAGAACGTTTTATCCCCCACCCGAAGTTGAGTCTGCGATCGTCAGGATAAAACCGCGTGAAAAAGCTTTCAAAACACTAGACAAAGAGACGTTTTCAGACGTTGTAGGCGGGCTTTTTACGCAAAGAAGGCGAAAGATGAAGAACGCTATGTTTTCGTTTGTCAGATCGAAAGGTTACAAAAAGAACGAGGCGAGGGTTCTCATAGAGGGCCTGCCACATTTGGAAGCGAGGGTCTACACGTTAGCTCTAGGGAGCCTTGTAGAAATCTCAAACGATGTCCACCGAAGGATAATCAAGAGCAAAAAGATTTTTTACGAGAACCACCCCCTCTATGTCCTTCCAGAGGTTTATGAGCCTTCCGACGACACCTTCCTTCTCGCAGACAACATGATGATCGAAAGGGGGTCCGAGGTATTAGATGTTGGGGCCGGCTGCGGGATTCTAAGTGTGGTGGCGGCCAAGAATGCGGGTAGAGTTGTAGCGATCGATCTGAATCCCCACGCTGTTGAATGTGCAGAAATAAACGTTAAACTGAATGGTCTCTTGGGTAGGATCGAGGTGAGGCATGGAAATCTGTTCAAAGCCGTCAAGCCAAATGAAAAATTTGACGTAATAATCTTCAACCCTCCGTACTTGCCGACATCTGAGGCAGAATCAGGGCAAGGCTGGCTTGAAAAGGCCTGGGCCGGCGGCCCGACAGGAAGGGATGTCGTTGATATGTTTCTGAAGGAAGCACCCAAACATCTCAAGAGACCTGGAAAAATACTGCTTGTCCAATCGACACTCTCAGATGTGACAAAAACGATGCACCTCCTAAGGGAGTATGGCTTAGAACCGAAAATCTTAGCTGAGAAGAAGCTAGACTTTGAATCGATCAAGCTGATTCACGCTTTCGCTCGAGCATAGGTTAAATCTTGCTTAAAGTGGTTTCACGAGGAACATAACAGTTGGTTTGGTGAATCACTTCTGAAAAACACGTTTGAGGCCAACAAATTGGCTGTATCTGTTCGTGTCGTTCTCGTTGAGCCTAGAGTTAAGGGCAACATTGGTTTTCTTGCGCGTGCGATGAAGAACTTTGGGCTGAGAGAACTATGCCTTGTCGGGTCAGAAGTTGGTGTTGGTGCTGTGGCCAGAGCTTTTGCTATGCATGCTCGCGATGTTCTAGATCAAGCTACTAGCGTTGATTCCATCAACGAGGCGGTAATCGGTGCTGACTTCGTCGTTGGAACGACCGCTGTAACCGCGAAAAGAGCATTAAACGTGAAGAGGACGCCGATAACACCAGCCGAGTTTGCCAAAATTTTCTCATCAATCAGAGGCAAGGTTGTTCTACTGTTTGGCAGGGAGGGTTCGGGCCTCACAAACGATGAGATAGAAAAATGCGACTTCATCGTCTCGATTCCGACAAACTCAACCTACCCCACTATGAACATAACGCACGCGGCTGCGATAATCTTCTACGAGCTGTACAAAGCCACGAGAAAAGACGAAGCCAAGCACGTGGCTGAGGCGAGCGGCGCACAAAAAGAAAGGTTAATTAGGTATTTCACAAATCTAGTAGAAGAAACGGGACTTCAAATCCACAGGCAGAGAATCGCCTTAAGGTCGTTCCGCAACATACTCGGAAGATCCTTCGTTTCAAGCCGTGAGGCAACGATCCTGATGGGAGTGTTCAAAAAAGCCTTACAAAGGATTAGACTAAGAGAAAAAGTGGAAGCAACAAAAGAAAAAGACAAAGGATCCTAGCACTTTCCCCCCGAACGCACGCGTCACATTAAAAAGTGACAGGAGATGCAGGCAAAGAAACTTAGGAAAAAAACGCTCGAAATAATACTGTCAAAAACAAAAGGAACTCCTACACCAAAAACATACCTAGAGCAGTACACCATACCGGCAGCGACAGCAGCACAAATCCTATGGTTGGCCGCATACACATATAACGACATAGCGGGGAAAACGGTGTTTGACCTAGGATGTGGGACGGGACGCCTAGCAATAGGCGCATCCATACTAGGGGCAAAACAAGCAGTCGGAGTCGACATAGATCCGACGGTGATAAAGATCGCCGTAAAAAATGCAATAGAGGCGGGCGTCAGAGAAAAGACCTCATGGGTCGTATCAGATATAGAAGCAATAAAAGGGAGATGCGATACAGTGGTTCAAAACCCACCTTTCGGAGTGCAGAAAAGGAGGGCAGACAGAAAGTTCCTGAGGAAGGCCATACAAATGAGTGAAGTGATATACTCCGTGCACAAAAGTGGTGAAAGTAACAGGAAATTCATAATGAAATTCGTAGAAGAACTCGGAGGGAAGATAACAAAGGCCACACAGATGAGAATGGCTATCCCTCCTACCTTTAACTTTCACAGAGAGAGAAAACACATGGTAAATGTGGATCTGTACCGCATAGTGAAGGGATAGAAGTATGGCGAAAGTCCAAGAAAGGAAAAGCGGGGAGTTCGTATACCCAGGCAGCAGACTTGCTGTGATCGAAGAATTTCTGTCAGGCAAAGGAACATACGAAGAGAAAGGAAACATACATTCTACGATAACAGGACACACGCTTGTTGACATACCGAAGAGAAGAATATCCGTCTATCCAAGCGTTCACCTGCCACTAGTCCCAAAGATAAGAAACACTATTTTAGGCCAAGTCATAACGGTTCGCGATAGAGGAACCGAAATAAGAATCTTAATGATCAACAAAAAGAGGTCATTTGGAAACTTCTTAGGCCAAATACACGTTTCCAACATCAGTAAAGCCTTTATTAGGAAAGCCTCTGACGCATTTAAGCAAGGGGACCTAGTATACGCCGAAGTCATAAGCACCATGAACAGAACTTTTCATCTCTCCACAGAGGATTGGAAGTTCGGAGTCGTCTATGCGCTCTGCTCTCACTGTGGGCGCTCCCTAGATGTAGCGAATGGTTCACTTAGATGCCCGTTGTGTGGAGGGAAGGAGCGGAGGAAAATCTCCAGATTCTACGGAAGGATTCCATTCAGCTTTGGGTTCGCCATAAATCACGGATCTGGGAGTAAGAAGTTATGAAAGTAAAAGTATTGAAGAGTTCAGGGAATGAAATACGGATTGAGATTGAGGGGGAGGGGCACAGCTTTTGCAGTGCTCTTCAGAGTGTTCTCCTTGAGGATAAAGATGTTGACTTTGCAGGCTATAGTGTTCCTCATCCACTCTTCTCCAAATCAGTATTCTACATCCGTACGAAGGGTAGAAAAAAGGCCAAGAATGTACTTGAGACAGCGGCTAGAAGGCTTGGAGAAAAGATGGTGGAACTCCAAAAACTATTTGAAGAGTCTTTGAGGCAAGAGAAGTGAACGCGGTTGAGGAGCAAAACCCCATCCGCAAATTGCGGATTGGGCACAAATCGCATGACGCTGCGAGAGATTCTGTGTAGCAAGAAGCTCGCCAGGCTTGGTGACTCTTATGTGAACTTCATATACTCTCTGGCTTTGTCTAAAAGGAAGGGTGAACCTACAGGTGTGAGAGTCCAGGGTCGGGTTTTGGCTGACGCTTTGAAGATGGCCAATTTGAAACGACATCTTCCTGGAAGGACGGATACACACACTCAGGCTGACGCTTCAGAGGCATTCATTGTGTACGCCTGGCTTCAAGGGGTTGTCTCGCTTGAGGAAAGCGTAGAAACGATCAGGGGTAACATAGAGAGGCCTGTTGAGGCCTTTTCGAAGTTGCTTAATGAGATAGGAGAACGTATGGGTATTGTGCGCGAGTAAGGTTGTACGTTTTCGTGGGATCAAACCTGAGATACGGATCCTTGGGATAGATGACGGTGCCTTTGTGCCTCACACCGCTGGCAAGGCTGACGTGGTGGGCGTAGTATTCAGAGGTGGACGCTGGTTAGACGGTGTTATGAGGACGAAGGTGACCGTTGACGGATTGGACGCTACTGATAGGATTTCGGGCATGGTAACTAAGTCCCCCCACTATGAGCAGTTGAGGGTTTTGATGCTCAGTGGAATTACTTTTGCTGGGTTCAATGTTGTCGACATCAGGGAGCTGTTTGAGTCCACGTCCATTCCTGTCATAGCTTTGACTAGGGAGAGGCCAGATTTTGAGGAGTTTGGAAGGGCGCTGGAGAACTTGCCTGACCGAGCTCTGAGGTGGAGAGCTGTTCAGAGTGCTGGGGAAGTGTTCCAGGTCAAAGTCCGTAGAGATGTCGCTCCGGTTTACGTTCAAGTTTCCGGAGTTTCCGCAGGAGACGCCGAAAGGATAGTAAGGTTGAGCTGTACGAGGAGCGGTTTTCCGGAGCCACTTCGCATGGCTCATCTGATAGCCTCTAGTCTATCTGAGGCGGTTTCCGTCGATCGATCGGTCTTTAGGAACGAAAAGGTTTAAATTCATCGGATGGGATGTTTTGGAATACGCCTGTTCCGTGTGGTGGTGATAATGCTTTTCTGTCCGAAGTGCGGAACGCGTGTGGTTCCTACTTACAAGGATGTGGGAAAGGGTGTGCAAGGATTATGGGCTTGTCCGAAGTGCGGTTACGAAGTGCCAGTTGCCTCCAAGGCGCCTGCCGTCTCGAGAGTAATCGAGCATAGTCCTCGGGAACAGATATCTGTCATTGGTGAGGAGGAAGCTGGGATCAAGACCATGCCAACCGTTAAGGTCGAGTGTCCTAAGTGTGGTAATCTTGGAGCCTACTGGTGGATCGTTCAGACAAGGGGTACCGACGAGTCTCCTACGCAGTTTTTCAGGTGTATCGAATGTGGCTACACTTGGCGTGAGATGGCTTAACTTTTTTCGGCTCAAATTTTTCTTGTGTGCTTGCACCCGGAAAGGATGTTTCTTGTTTTTTTCCCTCTTAACCCAAGTTGGTTATCTTGTTATCTTCGAGACCTCTCTTTTTACTTCTTCAAAAACTTCCTCTTTTGTTTTGTCCACATTTACTAGGATGCTTTTGTCTCTGTTTTCCTCGTAAAAGTTGATCAGCTTGTTGTGAACGAATTTTAGGAGCTCAATGTCTGGGGTCAAAAGCTCTGGCTTGCTTCTTTCCCCTTGTCTCTGTAAGGAAACCTGTGGTTCTACACTAAAAAATATATAAGTTGACTTTTCACCTAACTCTTTGAACATGCTGTTGTCGTACAGCTTTAGAATGATTTTCCTCTCCTTTCTTGCGGTACCTAGTTTTGACCTGCCTTCTAGGAAGAGGTAGTCCAAGACTGGTCCGCCTTCCCATATAATAGTCTTGAGTCTGGGTCGAAGAGCCTTCTTCGTCATCTCTAAGTCTCTTTCAAAAACATCCCTATCGAACTCAGGAGGGGCGTTAACCCCGATTTTGTATCCTTTTTCATGAATGATCTGAGTTGCTATCTCTGGTACAAATCTCGCTCCTAGCTCTTCAGCTAATCTTTTGCCATAGTAGCTTTTTCCAGAAGCTGGCAAACCAAGTAGCGTGATTATTTTCATCATTCTTTCAACTCATCGCGCGCGGGCATCATAATCGCAGACATATTAAGCTTCACTAGGTAAGAATCATTAGTCCATTGATATTAATTGATCGATCGAAGCTGTGAGAGGCGAGCCATTGATGCACTACTATGCCGCTAAAAATAAGATTAAGGTAAAAAGGGAGAAGATGGTATAGTGGTGAATTTAACAGCCATGTGCATCAATTAATTCTCTATACATAGAGTGGTGGGCGGATGAAATGATTTTCAGAGACGAGGGAGGAAGGTGTTATCATACAGGGATAAAAAAGGGCGAGGTCAACCCGAGCATCCTCACAGGTGGATCTCCCGGAAGGGTCAGAAGGGTAGCCAGCCATCTGAAGAAGCCTGTTATGATAAGTAAGCAAGGTGAAGAAAGAGGGATATTGGTTATCAATGGTCTTTACAATGAGATTCCAGTGACTGTCGTAAACACTGGGATGGGGACGCCATCCGCCTCTATAGTTCTCCGGGAAATCATTGATAGCATAGACTTTGGGAAAAAAAGCAAAGCGACCATAATTCGGATCGGGACTTGCGGAAGTCTACAGAAATATGTTAAGGTTGGTGACATAGTGGTTTCCACAGGCTGTGTGAGAGATGACGGTACAACGCGTTTAATTATTCATGACGAATATCCAGCTGTTCCAGATCTGAAAACTACCATTTCCATACTTTTGGCTGCAAAGGATGTTGGATACAGGGTTCGGGAAAACCTGTGGGTAGGGATCACTCATTCTAAGTCGGAGCTTTACGGATTTGAAACTCCACTTCTTTCAGCCGTTCCGGAGGAGTTAGAAAGTCGTTTGAAGGCTTTCAAAAGAATGGGTGTCTTAGCAACTGAGATGGAGTTTCCAATCTTTACTGTGCTTGCCGATATGTATAACGCCGAGTGGCTTGAAAAAGGAAAACCATACAGAGTAAATGTAGGCTGCGCATTATTGGTGGTTTCACCAGCCAAGGGGGAAGCTGAGCATGTCCAGTTTAGAAAAACATCTCAAGAAAACCTCATTCAGATCGGGTTAAAGGCTATGGAAAATAGAAGCAGATTAGATGAGGGAAAACTTGAGGATCTTAAAGAGCTTCTATACACTCTATAAATCAATTCTAGCCAAGTTTGACGATTTTAATAGTCATTATTGTCGAAAAGCAACTTCCCTATTCGTTCAATCGGATTTGACGGTTTTTGCATGGGAATTTAACACTGTTAAAGGTTATTAACGGCGTTGCCGGAGCCCCTCAATTCGCACGCGATAACAACTGCTTCTCTGCCTCTTAATTCTTATCTCTTCTTACTCTAGTCATTCGTTGTGACGATTACTGAGACAGGCTTGTGATCACTCGTTTGAGCACTTTTCTGAAGTGGAGCATTTATTAAGTCATGAATCTCATGCTCAACCTTACCAGCATGGGCATCAATCCTCAAAGGGAGAGAGCCATCAACTAATCCTTGGGTGAACAAGATATGGTCAAGCAATATATGTGGATTCCTATTCGGATCTATGAAGTCTTCGAAATAAGTGCTCCATCGCAGGTCATCGGTAAAATCGAATAGTGCGTGGTTCAGAAATTTACGGGCGAAAAAAACGTCCCCCTGGATGTTTGAGATCAGGTCAAAGAATAGGTAGTTCTCTTCAAAATATTCTTTTCCTGGGCCGTCATTTAGGTCCCCCATGACAAAAATGGCGGGGTTTTCTACTTGTTTGAATTTTGCGTCGATGTAAGCTCGAACATTGGTAGCTTCAGTCGTCATCTTGATGCGAGCTGTCAAAGCCTCTCGCATGAAAATTTGTTGTTGTTGACCCCCAGCTTTCCACATCTTTTCCCCGTTATTGATGAACTTGCTTTTTAGGTGTAGACCAATGAGTTCAACACGCAACCCGTTCCAATCAAATATGAGGACTTGCGGATGGCGGTAATGTTTATGGATTTTTTCCTCAAATTCACCCCATGGATGATATTTCCAAGACGGACCAGCAAATGCATCCCAAGTCTTAATAGGAAGTAGGGAGGCTTTATCAGAATACTTATTGCGGACAAGAAACCAAATCCATTGTTCGCCTAGAGTCGCATATTCTCCATCACTGGCTTTCACCGGAATCCATTCGCCCTTTAGCCAATCATTCGAGACCAAATCAATATCATTTTCACCTTTCGGACCTTCTAGAATACAAAGAATGTCTGGTGAAAGATCTTGGATCTCACGAATTATAGATTCTCTCCTTTTTTGCTGGGTTCGATTGAGCGAATCTTTAGTAAGACGCCCTAAATCACAAATATTCCATGACACAATTTTGACTGTGCCCATATTTCCCCTACTCTTGCCCGCGCCAGTTTGCTAAAGGGTTCTCAAGGCATATAATTTTTTTGGTTCACTTAGAGAGACATCTCCACAATAGTGTGGTTCAGCTCCTATCCTGTGCTTCCAACTATTTTTCTAGACGATCCCCATGCCACGCTCTATTGTCCAAAAGAATCAATGGAAAAGCTTGAGAACGCTTCAGATACTTGGTGGTTTCATCTGCGCGCGTACACGTGAGGAGAATCGAGTCTATTTTCTTGGTTCGACGATGCTTTTCAGCTCTTTGATGTTTTTGCTCACTGATATTATGTCGCCGATGGCTTTGATGGACCCGACTGGGAGTAATACTTCTACAGAACCGAGGAGGGGTTTTTTGTATTCGAGTTCTTTTATCGCTTCTTCAGTCAACTTGACCTTTATGTGAGTTATTAGCCATTGCGATAGGTCTATCTGGGCTCCGGTCGACTTCCCTATGACACGTGCGTCTTCTCCGACCACATTCTTCCCAAAGAGCACGTTTATGCTTACCATTATTGTATCACTCATCAATACATTCCATGATAGCTTCAAGAATATAGCAGTTTTCTGCGCTCTGGGCTCAAGGTTTATTTTTTGTATGGGGCTTAGAGATGCGTCTCAATCAGTATGAACCGGTTGAGAGATGACTCTAGCTTTTGCGCAAGATCGGCAAATGGCGCTACGCTGTTGTTGATCGATCACTCTCAAACTTAATTAGATGGCGCTAAACGTTCTTATTGAAGTTGAAAAAAGTCGAGGGGAGTGGGGTTGAGAGGACAAATCATCCGTGAGGACGATGACGTTTACCTTTTCTTGGATCGCAAGAGAACCTACCTGATAAAGATGAGGGCGGGCCAAAAATTTCACACCCACAAAGGCTTCGTTGTCTTGGATAATCTTATCGGCAGACGATTTGGGGAAAGCATCGAGAGCAGTTTAGGCACGCGTTTTTTTATGTTCAAGCCAACAATCTGGGACTACGTTAGGAAGATGGCCCACGCGACTCAAATCATCTACCCAAAGGACGCTGGCCTAGTCGTTCTTTACTCCGGTGTTGGACCAGGATGCAGGATCGTCGAGGCTGGCACAGGCAGCGGGGCGTTGACAAGCGTACTTGCCCACTTTGCTAGTCCAGATGGGCGCGTCTACAGTTATGAGATCAGGCCAGAGTTTTTGGAAACGGCAAGAAAGAACATTGAGAGGGCCGGCGTTCTGAGCAACGTCGAGTTGAAGATTAAGGATGTAACCACAGGAATAGAGGAGGTGGATGTTGACGCCGTGGTATTAGATCTAGCGACGCCGTGGCTTGTAGTTCCCCATGCCTATGAGGCTTTAAAAGCCGGCGGCAGGTTTGTTTCCTTCAGTCCAACCATTGAACAAGTCGTCAAAACGGTGGAGGCGTTGACCGATTCTTGTTTTGTAGACATCGAAACTGTGGAATCTTTTGTGCGCAGGATCAAGGTCAAGAGAGGAGAGACTAGACCAGAAACGTTGATGACCGGTCACACCGGATTCATAACGCACGCAAGAAAGGCATCACAAAAAGCACTAAAGGGTACTTAGGAGCATATGCGCACTACATTTTCCTAACCTTTGAAAGCTGCTCTCTTATAACCTTGTTTGCCAACTGTGGGTCAGCCCTCCCCTTTGTGAGATCCATCAACTTGCCAACAAGGTAGTTGACTGCTTTTTCGTCTGAAATAGCATCTAGGACAGCCTTCCTGTTGTCCCTGAAGACTCTTTCAGTCAACTTTTTCAGCTCTACCTCTGAAGAAATCAGGAAGACTTTCTCTTCTCTGACTATTTCAGCCGGAGTCTTTCCTGTCTTAATCATCTTAGGTAAGACGCCCTTGGCGATCTTCCCGCTTATCACGCCCTCGTCGACTAGTCTAATCATATCTGTGAGAAGCTTCGGCGTTATCTTTGACTCACCTATTTCCATGCTCTCTTCGTACAAACGCCTTAGGAGGTCGCCCATCATCCAGTTACTGATCTTCTTCGGCTTGTTGTAGAGCCCCACGCATTTCTCAAAGAAGTCCGCCATGTCCTTGCTGCTGATGAGGACCCCCGCGTCATAGAGTGGCAGTTTGTACTGCTTTATGAACCTGTCTCTCCTTGCATCTGGGAGCTCAGGCATTCTTCTTATAACACTCTGAACGTAATCTTCCGAGATCTCAACAGGTGTTAGGTCTGGTTCGGGAAAGTATCTGTAGTCTTTTTCCTCTTCTTTTTCACGAAGGGATATTGTCACCCTTCGATTCTCATCCCAGTGTCTTGTCTCCGTCTCTATCTTTAGTCCCTTCGAAAACATGGATCTCTGGCGCATTATCTCGAAGTTTAAGGCCCTCTCAACCTCCTTGTATGAGGATATGTTCTTAACTTCTACCCTTTTGCCTCCCCCCAACGAGATGTTTGCGTCACACCTCATGGCCCCGCTCAATTTCCCATCACACACACCCAGATGCTCCAGAATCGACCTCAGCTTTGTGAGGAACGCCCGTGCCTCACTTGGGGACCTCAGGTCTGGCTCCGTCACCACTTCAAGGAGGGCTATCCCAGCACGATTGTAGTCCACAAGCGTGTATGGTGACTTGTCGATCGTTCCCAAATGAACGAGCTTTGCGGGATCTTCCTCCAAGTGAAGCCTCCTAATCCTTATCTTCTTCTCCTTACGTTCTACCTGTATCCTAACCTCTCCGCCCAAGGCCATCGGCGTTCCACCAGCCTTGTCGTACTGTGAGATCTGGAAGTTCTTCGACATGTCGGGGTAATAGTAGTTCTTCCTGAAGAAAGTCGTCTCCCTAGGTATTTTTGATCCCAGGGCCAAGGCAACTACAATCGCGTCTTCAACCGCTATCTCATTCAACACAGGAAGTGAACCGGGTAATCCAAGACAGACTGGACAGACACAAGTGTTGGGAGGTAGACCTCTGTAATCTGAGGAACACCCGCAAAAAAGTTTGGTCTTCAGGTTCGTGAGCTGGCAGTGGACGGCTCGGTTGCGCGCATCACTTACGCGTAGCTTTCGAGTCCAATTCTCACGCCCAATTCCTTTTCAGCTTCTATCTCTGTTATAACCATTTTTATGTGTCTACCTTTCTTTTGTCGAGCCCACCCAGTTCTTCCACAGCACGTTCACAACCACCGGGCTTTCCCACAAGTTTGCTCGCTTCTTCTCTGGTCTAAGAGTGAATTTGAACCGTCTTTTTAAGCTTTCCACGATTACTTCACCCTATGAAGAAGGAAGGAGCTGGCAAGAGACAGCCGGTTGAATTTTGTGCTCTTTACTCTCCCATGACCTGAACGATTATCCTACGTGTCCTCGGCCCATCCAGTTCAATGAGCAGGATCGACTGCCATGTGCCTAGAGTCATTTCCCCTCCACGCAATGGTATAGTGATGTCTGGCTTCAGCATGCAGTTAATTATGTGGGCGTGCGCATTCTGCTCCTTAGACCAACCTGCGTACTTTGCGTTGTGCCTGTAGTCTCCCTGAATCGGAACCAGACGACTAAGGGTGGCGATTATGTCTTCCCAGAGAGTTCCATCGTGTTCGTTGATAACAATGGCCGCCGTCGCGTGCGGCAAGTAGACTGTTACAATGCCGTTTTCTAAACCGCTTTCCCTCACGATGTCGCTGACCTTGCTGGTTAAGTCCACGATCTCGAGTCTTCTCCTCGCTGAAGCTTCAAAGCTACCATTATAGATCGTCATATTCCTTTACCTCTAATCTTTCTAGAGAAATATTCAGATAATTGGACAGTTGATTGTTAAAATCATTACATTTTTCGTCGTGCGCACGGTAAATCAGCTGATCAGACAACTAACCAACAGTTGGTGCTAATTGAAAACGCGAGAAAAGCAATCGTACCTTGATATATAAATTTTTAACAGATCAGTGGAGCAATTGCCAGTTGGCATGTCAATCTGCTTAAGATTAGAGAAACTTTCGCACTATTTCCCTTCGACGTAGTTCTTTATTATGTTTAATACGGCTTCTCCCTTCTCATCCACAGCTTCCATGGTTTGAGCAATGCAATGGGGAGTCGTGTAAACGTTAGGATGCATGATCAATTCTTCAGAGACCGCATTTCCAAAAGGCGTTCGATGTTCATAAACGTCCAATCCCGCGCCGCTGAGCTTCCCTTCGTTTAAAGCTTCAAGCAATGCTTTCTCGTCCACAATCTCTCCCCTAGCCGTATTTATCAAGAATGCACCATCCTTCATCCGGTTTATCTCATCTTTCCCTATCATATGTCTAGTTTCTGGTGTGAGAGGGACGTGGATGGTAACTACATCCGAGTTTAAAAGCAATTCCTCTAGAGAGGCGATTTTGACTGCATATTCCTTCGCTCTTCTCAATCTTTCTTCGTCCCAGTATTTCTCGTAGACAAAGACTTTTTTCATCTCCTTCGACAAATCCTTGGCTACTTCACTTCCAATGTGCCCAAAGCCTATTACACCAAGATTAAGGTTCTTGATTTGTCGACCTACGAACTTGTTTTTCTCCCACTGCCCACTTTTCATTGATTCATTAGCCTTCACAAGGTTCGTGTAGTGCACGTAAATGAAGGCTTTAACACCTTGCTTTACGTCGTAGATTTGAGTGATGATATTGCGAAACTCTATTCCCTTTTCTCGTAAATACTCAACATCCACATGTTCTACACCGCGCGTTGCGGTCACAACGAGTTGAAGACTCTTCATCTTATCGATCAGTTTTCTGTCGACAATTATGTTGCTTCTAACTATGAGTATGTTCTCTTCGCTCAAATGTGAATCATCAAAAGAGTTTTTGAACCTCGTAACTTGTCCATACTTGGAGAGTTCTTTATAGAACTCTTCACTAAATTCCTCGACCGCCAAGATCTTGTATTTTCCCATCCAACCTCACCCAATCCTCTTGTCTCTTCTAACAGCACATGTCGGACTAAAAAAGAACGCGACTGCAATACCTAATATACGGATACTTTGGCTACGCCTCTTATCCTCAGAAAGTCGTTTATGAGTTCGCCTGGAATCTTATCTTCGGTTATGAGGGTAAGTCTTGGCTCAGGGGAGAGTTCAGGATCGTCTACAACGGCCTGACGTATACTTATGTTTCGGTCCGCTATGAGCGAAGCAGACTTCGCTAAGATGCCTGGGATCTTAGCGTCCACCGGTGTAATTTCAACCACTCCTAGGCCTAAGTACCTCGCAACCTCCTTGAGGGAGTGGCCAGCAGACCGTATGTTCCTGAATAGTATCTTCAGTTCCTCGGTTTCTTCGATAGACCTAACCGTCTCGTTCACCGTTCTCCTGTCAACCCCTGCGACTCGTCCTATTCTAACTTCGGGAATCTCTATTATGTCGTTGCAGTATATTCTCCCGTCCCTCACATTCAAACCATTCTCCACTAAGACTTTGGCAACTGAGAGGCGTTCAGGATGCCCTTTGAGACACTCCATCACCTTATTCCACATAGATCCACCCTTGAGTACAATTATGTACCCAGCCCATAAAAATAGTGGTATGCGATCCGTGTTTTTCACTTGAAGTTGATCTCTTCCTTCAACCAAGGATACATCTTTACGAGCTTCTGCATAGCCTCATCCACCTTCTCCTTTGGATACTCGTAAGGAAGAAGCTTGCCATTCAGGTAGTCGTCGTAGCCTTGCATATCGAAGTGGCCATGACCACAAAGCAGGAACAGCAGAGTTTTCTCCTCGCCAGTTTCCTTACATCTGAGAGCCTCATCGACTACAGCCTTAATTGCATGATTGGGTTCAGGAGCCGGCAGTATGCCCTCGGTCTTAGCGAAAAGTTGCCCAGCCTCGAAAACGTCTACTTGATTGTAGGCCTTACTCTTTACGATTCCCTTCTCTTTCAGCAAGCAGAGGGTCGGCGCCATTCCGTGATAGCGCAAGCCACCGGCATGGATGGGAGGCGGTATAAATGTGTGACCTATCGTGTGCATCTTGACCAGAAACTGAAGTACATGAGCAGTATCTGGATGATCATATGTATAATACCCTCTTGTTACCTTTGGACACGCGGTGGATTCAACTGCCAAGAACTCAACATCTTTTGGAGACTTGCCAGAGACTTTATCATAATAGAAGGGCCAGTAGAGTCCTGAGAAGCTGCTACCTCCGCCAATACACCCCACTACCAGATCCGGATATTCATCTACTAATTCTAACTGCTGCTTAGTTTCTATGCCTATGACTGTCTGGTGTGTAAGAACGTGGGTTAGGACACTTCCAAGTGTGTATTTTGCCTCATCGTGCGTAATCGCATCTTCTACAGCTTCGCTTATGGCTATACCAAGGCTTCCCGTACTTTCTGGGTCTTCTTTTAATATTTTTCTTCCGCTCTCCGTATTGTTGCTCGGACTTGAAAAGACCTCAGCTCCCCAAGTCTCCATCATGATTCTTCTGTAAGGCTTTTGGTTGTAGCTGGCCCTCACCATATATACCGTCGATTTCATGCCGAACAGCATACAAGCAAATGCTAACGCAGAACCCCATTGACCTGCTCCGGTCTCTGTTGTCAGCCGCTCCATACCTTCTTTCATGTTGTAATAAGCTTGGGGAACAGCTGTATTCGGTTTATGGCTTCCTGGAGGACTTACTCCCTCGTACTTGTAGTAGATTTTTGCAGGGGTCTTGAGAGCCTTCTCGAGGTTGATTGCCCTGTAAAGTGGTGTGGGTCTCCACAACCGATATATCTCGCGCACTTCTTCAGGTATGTCTACCCATCGTTGCTGGCCAGCTTCTTGTTTCAGGAGTTCCATCCCAAATACAGGCACTAGCACATCAGGCTTTGCAGGTTCTCTTGTCACCGGATCTATTGGAGGTGGCAACGGCTCCGGAAGATCAGGTACGATGCAGTACCATTTCTTAGGGATCGCTTCTTCCTCTAACACGACCTTATGAGATGGCATTGACATCATTCTCCTAGACTTGTAAGTCCATAACTGTCTATGTATGTAATATTTAAAGCTTATGCGTACGAAAAAAGACATGTGAATAAGCGCAGCATAGGCCATGATCTAAAAGCTCGCGCGTGAACCCTAAGCAAAAAATCATATATGTAAAGGCTAAATGTTCGAGGAAAAATGCAAGTGATTCATTATTTAAACAAAAAAGATGCTGTGGTGAAAAATGGAGAGGTTCAAATGAAAACTATCGGCTTCATTGTAAACCCAATTGCAGGAATGGGGGGCGCCGTCGGCTTAAAGGGAACAGATGGAAGAGACGTTTTAGAAAAAGCCATGGTCCTAGGAGCAGTACCTGTAGCCCCGGCCAGAGCAGAGGAATTCCTTTCGGAGTTAATGTCTATAAAAGGAAGAGTTCAGCTTATTGCTGGAGCGTGGAAGATGGGTGAGGATGAGGCACGAAGCCAAGGCTTTTCCTTCACTGTTATAGGAGAGAGAAAGGAAGAAACCAGCGCGGAAGACACCAGAGAAGTGGCTAAAAGAGCTAAGAAAGCAGGTGTAGATCTTGTAGTCTTCTGTGGCGGAGACGGGACTGCTCGCGATGTTTTAGATGTGGTTGATGTGGAACTTCCCGTGTTGGGTGTTCCAACAGGGGTCAAGATGCAGAGTGGTGTCTTCGCGGTCAATCCTCGTGCCGCAGCCAGAATAGCTATTAAGTTCTTGTTAGAGGGGTTGCCCCTGAGAGAAGTGGAAGTAATGGACGTAGATGAGGAGGCTTTCAGGAGTGGGAGGCTGTCCACGCATCTCTATGGTTATTTGACGACGCCCTATGAGCCGCGGTTGATTCAAGCTTCGAAGATGGCAAGCCCCTCTACCGAGAGCGAACTTCGCAACCAAGCAGCAATCGCAATCTACATCATCGAAGAAATGGAGCCAAACGTAATCTATATCATCGGTCCTGGAACAACCACACGCACGATTGCAGATCTCTTGGATCAGAAGAAAACTCTTCTAGGAGTAGACATCTTCTACAACAAGAGAATTGTAGGTCAGGACATGAATGAGAAGCAGATCCTAGAAAAAATTGAGGGGAAGGCCGCCAAGATCATCATCACCCCGATAGGGGGGCAGGGCTTCATATTCGGAAGGGGAAACCAGCAGATAAGCCCATCCGTGATTCGAAAGGTTGGCCTGCATAACATAGTTGTGATAGCAACAAAGCAAAAGCTAAATGGGCTGAATTGTCTAAGAGTCGACACTGGCGATTCCACATTAGACAATGATCTTCGCGGGGACATCAAAGTCGTGGTCGATTACGGAGAGGAACGCATAACCAAAATCAAGTGACCCTCTAACCTTCAAGGTTGAATACCCTGTCGATCGATACGAAATAGATGGCATGAGACTATGAGATAGATTTTTATGCGTAAATTGAAAAGTCTGTTTTAAGTGAACGCGATGGCCACTTATACTAGAACATACGAGTCTCCTTCCAGTATTGCTTCTCCTTATTCTGATTATGCATCTTCTGAGTAGGATTACTCTCAATTCCCAATCAGGTGATTATTAACGTGTTAATAATCTTCGACATTGAAGCTGTGCTCGTGGACGGCGAGTTTCTTCCGGATCTAGCCAAGAGTGTTGGAAAAGAAAAAGAAGTCATGGAGATCACTCTGAAAGGAATTCGCGGCGAAATAAAGTGGGAGGAGGGTCTGAAAGAGAGGATAGGAATCCTGAGAGGAATAAGGTATGAGGATGCTTTGAAAGTTGCTCGTGGCATACGGTTGATGAAGAATGCTGAAGAAGCGGTCGGCAAGCTGAAGGATCTAGGTTTTGTCTTGATTGGAGTGACCGGTGGTTTCAGTATCCTCTCGAACAGAGTCAAGAGACAATTGAAACTCAACTATGTTTTCTCGAATGAGATGATCTTTGATGATGGCAAGTTGACTGGGATAAAGCTGAACGTGAATTCCAATAAAGCTATTGCATTGGAAGAGCTCATCAAAAAGCTGAGAATAGGGAAGGAAGAGACGATCGCGGTTGTAGATGGAGCCAATGACCTGAAGCTGTTCGATCTGGCAAAATTGAAGATTGCGTTCAACGCTCAGGAGATAGTTAAGAGGCGAGCGGATGTCGTTGTTGATGAAAAGGATTTGATGAAACTGATCCCTTACATTAGTGAATTCTGCGAGAATTCAATCTCTTCCTAGATGTTGACGTGAACACGACGCCATTCTGTTGTTGAAATGTATGATATAGATCTTTGTATCTTAATCCTTAAGCTATCTCTCTAGGTATTTGATCGCTTCCTCCAAACTTTGAAAACCATACCTAATCTTTTTGAAACCCTTTGTAAAGTTTATGACCTCTTCCCTTATTCGAGAAGCTTTCTCAATTCCTTTCACGACCTTTAGCATTAAATCGCATAGATGCTTGATGTCTTCTTCTTTGTAGCCTCTTCTGGTAACGTCTTGGAAACCTATTCTTATTCCAGAGGGGTCATCCTTATTCTTCTCGCTGTCGAAGGGCAGTATATTCTTGTTTACAATGATGTTTGCTTCTTCAAGCTCCTTTGCAACAGCCTTTCCGCCTCCGAAATGGCGGACATCCACTGCTATCTGATGCGATTTTGTAAACCCGCGTTTCTCCCCCAAGACATTTAGCCCATTCTCAAAGAGGTATTGGCCAGCAGCTTGTGCATTTTTGATCGTTTGTTTTGCCAGCTCTTCTCCAAACAACTTTACTTCCAGTGCTGCGAGTCCGAGCGCAGGAAACCTGCCAGGATGCGTATTTGATGTCGAGAGGGGAAAGATGGCATGTTGAATCTCCTTGGCCGCCACCTCCCTCCTCTCATCTATCTTACCCTTGCTCCCCAAGTCTGCAAAGACAAGGCCGCCTTGGGGTCCTGGAAAAGTTTTATGTGTGGAAGCTGTCACGAAGTCCGCGCCCTCGCGGATCGGATCTTGGAATTGACCAGATGCAATCAGACCAAGTACATGAGCTGCATCATAAACGATGTACGCTCCAACTTCTCTGGCGGCGTTCGCCAATTCCCGCACAGGATGCGGAAACTGAAAGAGGCTGCCACCAAGGGTCACTATGCCAGGTCTTGAGGCTCTAATTATCTTCGCGGATTCGTCAGCATCTATGTTTAGCTCATCTAAATCGAAAGGGAGATTGATGATCTCCAGCTTTGTCAACTGGCCAGCGAGGCCTGTGTAGTCATGTGAGATGTGGGCACCAGAGCTGAGAGGTAAAGCGGCCATCTTATCATTCTTTGTTGTAGCGGATAGGCCAAGAAAGGTAACTTGGTTTGCCTGAGTGCCAGAGAGGGGCCTAATGTCGACCCAATTACAATCTAAAGCTTCCTTCATCAAGTCTGCGGTGCAATTCTCGATCTCAATAACATAGCGAAGCCCCTGATAATGCCTTGCCTTGACATGCCCGTCTAGATCGTTCTCACCCTCACAGTATCTGCACTCCAAGTCCTGTGCTAAAGATAGCATTTCACTGACGGCGGGGGATTTTAGCCCCTCACTGGCTATGAGGTTTATACATTCCTTCCCTCTATACCTTTCATGACGTTTACAGGCATTTATCAAATCAAAGGCTACTTTGAGATATCCAGCTAATTCCAAACATGAATCACTCCTAAATGTACTTCTTCGCCTTCAGGCACTCTGCATTAAGGACGCCGCAGCCAGCAGCCCCCCTTATGGTGTTGTGGCCCAGAGCAACAAATTTGATGCCCCCAACGACGGGATCCTTCCTAACTCTGCCCACCACAACACTCATACCACCGCCTTCCATTCTATCCAGCCTCGTCTGCGGTCTATCTTCCTCATATCTAACCACAACTGGCTTAGCTGGCGCCGTTGGAAGTTTGAGTCTCTGGGGCTCTCCTACAAAGCCTTCCATCGCGACTACGACAGAATCAGTTTCCGCGTTGCGCTTTAACTCCACGAAGACCGCTTCCATATGGCCGTCCAACGTTGGAACTCTATGACAACTGGCTGAAACCTTGAAAGTAGCCGGCTCTTTAGGAGAACCCAAAACCTTCAAGGTTTCAGTTTGCAGCTTTTCCTCCTCTTTCCTTATGAATGGGATGACATTGTCTACAATGTCGAGGGAGGCGACGCCCGGATATCCAGCACCCGAGATCGCTTGCATCGTAGAAACCACAACTCCCTCGATCCCGAATTCATCATAAATTGGTTTTAGAGGGAGTGTCAAGATTGATGTGCTACAGTTTGGGCTCGTAACGATGGCTCCGTCCCATTTTCTACTTTTGCGTTGCTCCTCGATGAGGCTGATGTGACCGCAGTTCACTTCAGGATTCAGAAGAGGCACATCTGGCTCCATCCTGTGGGCTGAAGCGTTACTCACCACAACGTATCCCGCTTTGGCAAATTCTTCCTCTGTCTTGCCAGCTACCTCAGCAGGCAAGGCCGAAAATACAACATCCACATCTTCAACAGCCTTCGGTTCTATTGGCATAACATCTAGATCAGCGACATCTTCCGGAATCGGCGTTGGCTGTCTCCATCTTGATGTCTCAGAGTATGTTCGTCCGGCGCTCCTTTCAGAGGCAGCCACAACCGATACCTTGAACCATGGATGGCCGTTCAACAACCGAACGAAGATCTGCCCAATGTTGCCTGTTGCACCCAAAACAGCTGCTTTCAACATTTTTCATCTCCCCGCAAAACATCCTTAATCAGTTTTAGAGCCTAATCTTTTTCGTTCCCATCGAAATCCAAAACTAAATATTATCTAATTCAAACTCTTCATGAATGGCCCGAACAGCCTGCTCTCCGTCAGTTTCCTTAACTACAAATGAAATGTTGAGTTCAGAGGAGCCTTGCGCGATCATACGTATGTTTATTCCTCTTCGCGCGATGGCTGAGAATATTCTGGAAGCCACCCCTGGAGTGCCCTTCATACCAGCGCCCACAGCAGCAACCACACAGACATCATCCTCCGTTGTCACTTCACGTATCAAACCTCGACCCAACAAGGCAATTTCCAAAGCGTTGACAGCCCTCTCTAATGAGCTTCTCCAAATTATGAATGATATATTTGCTTCTGAGACGCTCTGTGAAATCATCAAAATGTTAATGTTTTCTCTTCCAAGCACATCAAAAACCTTTGCAGCCGTTCCCGGAACGCCAACCATACCAACTCCGCTGACATTAATCAGCACAACATTCTTTACCAAAGTTATCGCTTTCACTATGTCTCCACGTTTGATTCTCTGTTCTTCAACTATAAGTGTTCCGAGATTTTCTGGGTTGAAGGCGTTCCTTATCCTGACGGGTATATGCTCTTCCATCGCCGGTTCCAGCGCCCTTGGGTGCATGGCCTTTGCCCCGAAAATGGCCATCTCAATCGACTCCTGAAAGGAGAGTTCAGGCATCACCCTTGCAGAGGAAACAATCTTTGGATCAGATGTCATCAATCCGTCCACATCAGTCCATATCCAAACCTCATCGACACCCAACGCTGCCCCTATGATGGTGGCTGTGTAGTCGGATCCACCTCTTCCAAGCGTTGTAGTCACACCGTCTTGTGTTGCAGCGATGTAGCCCGTCACCACTGGGACAACTCCCTTTTCCAACAATGGCTCAATCTTCTCCTTAACTTGATGCTTGGTTACGTCCATCAGAGGATTGGCTTCCCCAAAGTTGGAGTCTGTCACTATTCCCACATCGCTTCCGGTATAGTACTGGGCATTCAGTCCAAAGTCTTGTAGAGCCCCACAAACAATAGATGCTGACAACCTTTCTCCGAAGGAAAGAACATAATCTCTTGATTTTGGAGTTAGCTCACCAACATAAATGATTCCGGTTAAAACTTTCTCGAGTTCATCAACTGTTGTTTCAAGTGCCTGTTCTATTTCTTGGCGTATGGGCTTGTTTTCAACAGCTTTCCCAGTGACTGTCAAATGTTCCTCGATAATCTCTCGCTTGAATTCATAAATGTACTTCCGGTTTCCCTTTTTCGCCTGCTCCGATGCTTCAACCAGTCTATCTGTAACTCCCTCTAAAGCTGAGATTACGGCAACGACCTTGTAACCTTGACCAACGTATTGACCAATCAGGTCGGAGATGTGACGAATTTTTTCGCCACCTGCCACTGAAGTACCTCCAAACTTCATAACTACTTTCAAGTCACCAGTCCTCCAGGTTTTACGATACCAGTCTGGTTGATGAGGTTTCTTATGTCTAACAGATCCCTCAATACGGCGCTGGCAGTCTCCATCCCGCCGGCTCCCCGCCCTATGACGGTTTCTTCGCCAGCGAACTCTGAAACGAATGTAATGGCATTGAGGACCCCATCGACAGACATGGGATCATCCCTAGATATTTCGGTAGGCATTACTTTTAAGCCACCGTCGATGGATCCTATGAGTTTAATCGTGGAGCCTTTCTTAGTAGCCTCCTCTAAGACTTGAGGGGTAACGCTGCGTATGCCTTTAACACTCACATCCTTTAAGGTGACCCTTTTGTTCATAATCCAGTTTGCCATGATGACCAACTTGCAAGCAGCGTCTATCCCATCTATGTCCAATGAGGGGTCAGCCTCAGCGAACCCAAGTTTCTGAGCATTTCTTAAGGCTTGCTCAAGCGTAACGTGTTTCTCGTCCATTTCTGTTAGAATGTAATTTGTTGTTCCGTTCAGTATCCCTTGAATGGAGATAATTCTGTCTCCCAGCAGACATTTTTTGGCGAAGTCCAAAACTGGAGTTCCTGCTCCGACGGCACCACTGAATTTTAAATAGACTTTATTATACTCGGCCAACTCGGCTAAGACCGGCAGAGCCAAGGCAAGTGGTCCCTTGTTTGTGGTGACGACGTGTTTTCTAGTTCTAAACGCTTTTTTAATATGAGATAATCCAGGTTCTCCGTTCTTGATGTTGGTGGGTGTTGCTTCAACCATCACCTCAGCTTCAACAGATTCTATAACATCCAACCCCGACATATTCAGATGCCCGCATTCATGATCAGCCGCCACCGTGCCCTTTTCAACTTTCAGAGATAACATCTCCTTGAGGTTTAATCCCTTGGGGTTTACGGCAGCTCCACCTTTATCTACAATAGCCACAACCTTCGGGTGGAAACCATAGTCTCTTATTAGTTCAGCTTGTCTGCGCAGGATTATTCGTGAAAAGCTTTGACCAACAACTCCATAACCTATTAGGACTATTCTCATCAAAGTCACCTAGAAACCACAGTCATTGGAATGGGCCGAGCCAGTCCTACGAGCTTCTCAATGGATACTATTTCTGCATCAACCTCAAGGGGTTTTTCGCTTGTTTTCATTATGATGTCAGGGTCCTTTAATCCATGACCGGTGGTCACACAGACTATAACCTCATCTCTATCGATTTTTCCTGATTCAAATAGTTTCTTCAGGCCAGCAACGGAAGAGGCACTCGCTGGTTCTACGAACAAACCTTCTGACCTAGCAAGCATCTTTTGCGCTTCCAAAATTTCTTCGTCAGTTACGGTTTCCGCTGTTCCCTTGGACTCTCCTATTGCTCTTAAGGCTTTTTTCCAGTTGACCGGGGATCCAATTCTAATGGCAGTTGCAACAGTTTCAGGTTCGCCTACTGGCACTATTTCGTTGCTTCCCTTTTTGACGGCTTGTGCTATGGGCGCTGCGCCTTCTGCCTGAATTCCAGTCATTTTTGGGAGCCTCTTTATTAAGCCAAGTTTATGAAACTCGGTGAACCCTTTCCACGCGGCGCTTATGTTCCCAGCATTTCCCATGGGCAGTATCACTCTGTCTGGCGCTTCTCCGTTCATTTGATCGCAAATCTCGTAGGCCAAGGATTTTTGGCCCTCTAATCTAAACGGATTGATCGAGTTGAGGAGATAGACTTCCTTATGCTTTTCTGATAGCTCCAGCACTATTTTTAAAGCTTGATCAAAATTTCCTCGAATCTGAACAACCTTTGCTCCGTAAACCATGGCTTGCGCCAATTTTCCATAGGCTATCTTGCCCGAAGGTATGAGCACGATGCATTGGAGCCCTGCTTTTGCGGCGTAAGCTGCTAGAGAGGCGGATGTGTTGCCGGTGGAGGCACAGATGACGGTTTTCATGTTAAGTTCCAGGGCCTTGGTTATTCCAACGGTCATGCCCCTGTCCTTAAAGGATCCTGTCGGATTTTCACCTTCATTTTTGACGTAGAGTTGCTTTATACCCAGAAGGCCTGCTAGACGCTGGCATGAGTGTAGTCCAGTTCCACCCTCATTTAATGAAACTATTTTCGAGGAAGGCCTAATTGGCATGAAGTCTTTGTATCGCCACACAGATAGTGGCAGGCTTTTCCAGTTGCTTTTTTTGATTTTTTCCTCTATTACATCGTAATCGTATTTGACTTCAAGTATGTCACCGCATCGCTCGCATGAGTAGAGGATTTCGTCTGCACCGTATTTTTCTCCACAAGATATACAAGCTTGGTGTATCACTGCTTAACCTCCAAAAGAGAGACTCCTTTTCCAGGTCTTGTGCAAAAGGTTTCAGCACCTACCTTAACGGATTTAAACCCTTCTCTCATGGCTTCGGCAACATTAGAGACAGCAGCCTTGTTCCTATCTACTATAGCCAGCATCGCCGGACCGGCTCCGCTGATAGCTACACCACATGCGCCGGATTTCAATGCATTTTCTTTGACCTTCTGATAGCCAGGAGTTAGGAAAGCTCTTGCAGGCTCAACGACCGCGTCTGATATGGATCTTCCAATGAGGTCTATATCGCCCATGGCAAAGCCAGCTGCAATCGCTGCGGCGTGTCCTACGTTATGCACAAGTTTCTCCATGGAAACGGCTTTGGGTAAGATTGAACGAGCTTTCTCAGTTTTCCCAGACAGAATAGGCCCTTCTGGAATGGCTATACATACGTCCAGATTTTGGGGGAATTCTAGATGAACGACTTCTAGGGGACTGTAGGACCTGATGATGGTGAAGCCACCATAGATAGCGGCGGAAACATTGTCAGCGTGTTCAAAACCAGCGGAGGCGACCTCACCCTTCGCAGCCAGCCGAATCAACTGTCCTTTCTCCAGTTTGAGGTCAAACAGTCGATCCAATCCAAAAGCGACCGCTGCCGCTGACGCAGCGCTGCTACCCAAACCAACGCTGGGTAAGATGCCTTTTTCAAGTTTGATCGTCAATCCGGTTCTCAACGAGAACTCTCTCAGGATCTCTTCGGCTACGACTCCTGCCGTGTTTTTCTTAGGATTCGTTGGGATAGTGTCCGCACCTAAACCGGAGACTTCGATCTTAATGTTTCTGGAAGTCGGAGTTATTGTGACTTTGTCGCTTGGGTATTCTAGAGCCATGCCGAAAACGTCGAAGCCTGGACCTAAGTTGGCGGTTGTAGCAGGAGCTTTGACGACTATTTCGCTTGGTAGCGGCATTTTCCTCATCTTCAAACTCAGATGACATTAAGGCTCGATTATTAAGACTACATCTCGTCATAATAACAAATGCTTTTACATATTGTGTTTTTTTCACGAGACCTCAGTTTCTCAGGCATCCTTTTCTTTCAGGTGGGTCTACTGTCAGAATTCTTTTCAAGCGGTCGAAGGATCAGAGCCATTAAGACGAGGGCGGCGATCGTAGAGTTCATGATGTACGGGGCGTTTAGAAGGATTTCGGCTAAGTAGCCCCCTGCGACTGGAGACATATTGCCAATTCCAATTATGCCTTCGAAGAAGCCTGCGCGTCGACCCCTTGTTTCAGTATTTCCCTTCATCACCTCATCAAACGATTCAGAATATAGCAGTCCTGCTCCGAAGCCGAAGGCGATTGAGCATGGAAAAACTATTCTTACATCTGTTGTAAGAGCTAGGGGGAGTGATCCGAAAATCAGGAGAATTGAACCAAATTTGGATGAGTCGAGTTGCCTTATCTTGTTGAAAAAAACAAAGGCTAAGGTTCGGCCCATCATCAGAAGGAAAATAGTTAACCCTATATCAAAATCAGGCATCGAATTGATCTCAGCATAGGCGGGATAAAGCGCTAAGAGCATACCTTGACACGACGCGTATAGGAATATAAGGATCCACGCCATCTTGCTGACCGCTTCCTTTGAGCTTGTTTTGACTTTTTTCTCCACAGCGACTGCGTCAGTTTTGTCTTTGATCAGCAAGATGCTTGTAAAAGCCAAGCAGAATGGTAAAACCGTGACTGCAAGAAACACATCGGCAAGGTTCTTAAACTGAAGAGCGAAACTTGACAGAAACGCTCCGAGGAGCCCACCAGAGCTCCATGAGACACCAAATCCAGAAACCACTCCTTGCTCTTTTTCTGTTTCTTCTCTTGTTATCAAAACTTCCACAGGAGGCCAGAAAAGAGACCATGAGAAGCCTTCGAAAAGCCTCAGCAAGATCATTTCTCTAGGTGATTTGACGTAGAAATATAGTAGGCAGATGGCGGAGTATAGTAGGAGAAATGCCACTATTGGCTTTTTCCTACTGCTTCGACCCCACAGTCTGCTGAGCGCTATTGTGAAAAATGTGTACGTAATAGGAGCGGCGCCTCCGATCAGTCCTAGCTCAAACTGCGTGGCTCCGAGTTGAAGGGCGTATATGGGTATGGCAGGAATCAAGAGGCCCCACGCAGCCGACATGAGGAAGCTGATGGTGTAGATATATCGTGTGTTGCTTTTGATTCTTCCCCATTTGATCACTTATGACCACCAGATGTGTTGTTTGGATTGAGCTTTAGAGCGTTTGATTTATAGCATAGTTCTATTTCAATCTTTGTCCAAAAGAAGATTTGGCTTTTTTGAGGCTCATACTTTAGACCAGAAAAGATTTTCTAAGTAATTTTCAGATGTCTGGTTTTTTCTTTTGATGATCTGTATTCTGTTCAAAAGTGTACGCAACCCTTAGGACCTCAGCTTCGCCGAATGGTTTGCCGATGATCTGCAGTCCCACGGGTAGACAGTCAACGAAGCCACATGGAACAGATATGGCGCAGCACCCTGCCAGGTTCACGGCTACTGAGTCGACATCACATAGGTACAGCGCCAGCGGGTCTTTGATCTTCTCTCCAATCTTGAAAGGCGGGAAAGGCATGGTTGGGCCGATTAGGACGGTGAAGGCTTTGAAGGCTCTGTTGAAGGCTTTTCCGATTAGAGTCCTCACTTTTAGGGCCTTTATGTAGTATTCATTGTAGTAGCCTGCGGACAGGGCGAAAGTCCCTAGGATCATCCTCCTTCTCACCTCTGGCCCGAACCCTACTCCCCTGCTCCTTGAGAAAGATTCGCTCCAGTTGCAAGATTCGTCGCTGTCCTTGTAGCCGTATCTAACCCCATCGTATCTCGCAAGGTTTGAGCTGGCCTCGGACACGGCTATGAGGTAGTAGGCTGGAAGCGTGTACTTGAGGCTCGGTATCGACACCTCTTCGTAAAATGCTCCAAGATCCTCCAGCTTGTGAACTGCCTCCCACACTCTCTTCTCGACACCCGTGTTCGCGCCTTCGCCAAGGAAGTCCTTTATGACACCGATTCTTGTCCTTTCAACGCCGCCTTCTAGGAGTTCCACATAGCTATTTCTTTGAGTTTTCACCGAAGTGCTGTCCCTCTCGTCATAGCCAGCGATGACCTCCAGCAGTAAGGCGCAGTCGCTGACGCTTCCTGTGATAGGGCCTATCTGCTCCAAGCTGTTTGAGTAGGCTATCAGACCGTACCTGCTCACGAGACCATACGTCGGCTTCAACCCGACAACCGAGCAGAAACTTGCAGGGCACCTGATTGAGCCTCCGGTGTCTGAGCCTAGAGCCAGGACAGTCTCATCGGTTGAAACAGCGGCGGCGCTCCCACCTGATGAGCCTCCTGGAACCATTATGGAATTCCATGGGTTCCTCGTTGGACCGAAGTAGCTGGTCTCCGTCGTGGAGCCCATCGCAAATTCATCCATGTTTGTTTTCCCGACGATTATTCCGTCTTCCTGTATAATCCTTTCAACAACGGTCGCATCATACGGGGGCACAAAGTTTTCTAGCATGCGTGATGAACACGTTGTCCGCACCCCCTTTGTGCAGATGTTGTCCTTCACGGCGATGCACACTCCAGCGAGTTTCCCTGGACGCTTATCGCTCTTGGCTTTGGAATCTATTTCCCTTGCCCTCTTCATCGCAAGGTCTTCCATCAGAGTGACGTATGCATGGATTGAGCCTTCAACATCTCTTATCCGATCAAAAACCGATGAAACGCATTCAACGGCCGTCAGCTCGCCTCTCTTAACTCGTTCTGCGGTCTCCTTGGCGGACAGCTCGTACGGATTTGTCAACTTGACATCCTCAAACAATCCTTGGCGCCCTGAAGTAACCTCTCTCCTTCTTTGAGGCGTTCTTCAGAGCCCCATCCCTAGGCAGCGAAGACTCGACAATATCCCTGCGGAAGACGTTGGATAGGTCCAGAACGTTGTATGTTGGAGGCACATTTTTCGTATCAGCCTCATCAATCAACCTAAAGTAGTCTAGAATGTCGTTCAGTTGCCCAGTGAAAAGCTCCTTCTCCTCCTCTGAGAGGCTGATTCTAGACAGCCACGCTAAGTGCTCAACTTCTTTCTTAGAGATGAGTCTGGACAGTGACCTTTTCTTCTTCATAATTGTCCTCTTTGAACACTGATCCTTTTCTTGAATGTTCTTTTCTATACTTTTAAGGATTATAGGAAGAAGATGAAATAGAGACGATTAAGAGCTGAGGTATGCCCTCTAAAGGTGACATCAAGCGGAAGAGATGTTTGAGTTGACTCAAAGAAAAGAGTTCTATAAAATGGTAGATATGGGCAACAGGAAGCTCGGAGAATGGTTAGAGGTTGCGAGAAGACTGAGCTGGAGTAACTTCAAGAAGCAGATCAGGTTTTATGTTCCGGGCTTCGCCCACTACAAGAGTCCTTACTTCGAGTCTTCGTCAAAGTATTTTCCTTCCGTATCCATAACTGGAGCCTCTTGCGCCTTGGCCTGTAGACACTGTCAAGGCAGGATTCTGAAAACTATGATTCCGGCTCGAAATCCAGAAGATTTGGTCAAGGTATGTGAGAAGCTTAAAGCGGACGGGTGCGTAGGCTGCCTTGTCAGCGGTGGTTGCCTGCCTAACGGTTCTGTTCCAATGGACCGCTTCGTAGACGCCTTATCGCGAATCAAAAAGAATCTTGGGTTGAAGATGGTTGTGCATACGGGCCTCATAGATAACGGGACAGCTCAAAGCCTCAGAGCAGCAGGCGTCGAGGCGGCGCTGATTGACATAGTCGGATCGAACGAGACGATAAGGGAGATCTGCGGTCTGGACGCAGGAATAGAGGATTATGAGAGATCTCTCAAGGCGCTGTATGGCTCAGGAATACGGATGGTTCCTCACATTCTCGTTGGTCTTCACTATGGCAAAATCCTAGGCGAGTTTAGGGCGATAGACATGATATCAAAGTACGTCCCGTCTGCCTTGGTAGTGATCGCCTTGACTCCTATGAGGGGAACACCAATGGAAGGTACGCCTCCTCCTAAATCAGAGGACATTGCTAAAGTTTTAGTAGCAGCGAGGCTGAAGATGCCGAAGGTTCCCATAGCTCTTGGATGCGTTAGACCCTTGGGGCAGCACCGAATAAGAACAGACGTTCTAGCCGTAAAGGCGGGGGTCAACGCTATAGCCTTTCCATCGACCGAGGCCGTCGACCTTGCTACATCGATGGGACTGAAGACGAGCTTCCATCCTATATGTTGCTCACAGGTCTACGAGGACATTTGAAGTTTGGTCTTCGACATCTCTTCTCGTTTCTGGAAGGCTCAGGCTGGAACTTGCGCGTGCTTCCATATTTTTCCCGCGTTAATCCTTAAATATTGCAAGAAGAGATTGCTACAGTGATCCTTTGGATCGTGAAGTAAAAAGAGATAAATATTTTGAAAAATGTAAGATCTGTAAAGATGATAAAATGACTATGAGAGTAGGTATAAACGGATTTGGACGAATAGGACGACTTTTCTACAGAGCTGCTGTGGAGAAAAACGCGAAGATGGACGTTGTGGCGGTAAACGACCTTGCTGACGCGAAGACTTTAGCGCACCTCTTGAAGTACGATTCGGTGCATCGTCAAATGAACGCGACGGTCGAGGCACATGGAAACTCCATCGTTGTCAACGGGAAGGAAATAAAGGTTCTCTCTGAGAGGGACCCAGCCAAGTTGCCGTGGAAAGACCTAGGTGTCTATCTGGCGATAGAGTCCACGGGTCTGTTCACAGATAGAGAAAATGCATCAAAACACATCCAGGCAGGAGCTAAAAAGGTCATCGTTTCTGCACCGGCCAAGGGCGAGGACATCACGGTCGTGATAGGTGTAAACGATGACAAGTACGATCACGAGAAACATAATATTATCTCCAATGCTTCATGTACAACTAACTGCGTCGCTCCAGTAGCTAAGGTGCTGAACGACAGCTTCGGATTGGACAGAGGCTTCATGATGACAGCTCACGCCTATACCAATGATCAGAGAATACTGGACTTGGTTCATAAAGACTTGCGGAGGGCGAGGGCAGCTGCCCTTTCGATAATTCCCACAACAACAGGCGCGGCAAGAGCCGCGACAGTGGTTCTGCCAGAATTGAAGGGTAGGATGGATGGTATAGCTCTTAGAGTACCAGTTCCCAACGTCTCGGTTGTGGACCTTACCGCTACCTTGAAGAAGAGCACCACGAAGGAGGATGTTAACGCGGCCTTCAAGAAGGCGGCTGAGGGGAGGCTGAAAGGCATTCTGGCCTATACCGAACTTCCCTTAGTGTCAATGGACTTCAACGGCGACCCGCACTCCGCCATCGTGGATGGGCTCTCGACGATGATGCTCGGTGAGGACATGGTCAAGGTCCTTGCTTGGTATGACAATGAGTGGGGTTTCTCCCACCGAATGGTTGATATGGCGGAGATCATTGCTAAGAAGGCAAAGGTCTAGTCGGTCAAGTCGTCAAACTATAAACCTTGAATTTTTTTATTTTGTAAGAGAACAAATGATGGAGGAATGAGAATGGCTAAGTTCTTGACGATGGACGACTTCGATTTCAAAGGCAAAGTTGTCATACTAAGGGTTGACTTTAATTCTCCTATCGATCCGACTACCAAGAAGATTCTTGACGACAGTCGAATTCGATCACATAGTAGCACCATTATGGAGCTGTCGAAGAAGGGTGCAAGAGTCGTCATATTGGCGCATCAAGGAAGGCCTGGCGACCCCGACTATTCTTCCCTTGAAAATCATACCGAGGCTCTTGGAAAGATCATAAAGAGGACTGTGAGGTACGTTGATGACATATATGGAGACAAGGCGAAGAACGCGATTAGAGCCCTTAAACCAGGGGAAATCTTGATTCTGAAGAATGTGAGGGATGACCCAGAGGAAACGAAGACAAAGACCCCTGAAGAGCACGCCAAGTCCGAACTGGTTCAAAACTTGGCGCCTTTGGCAGACATCTTTGTCAACGATGCCTTTGCAGCGGCGCATAGAGGCCACGCCTCGATAGTCGGCTTCACCACTGTCCTGCCCACAGTTGCTGGACGCGTCATGGAGAAGGAGCTCAAAGCCCTTGAGAGAGTCACGACGGCGAGGGAGAGGCCCTGCATCTACATTCTAGGAGGAGCAAAGGCAGAGGACTCGGCCGCCATAACCGAGTACGTTCTCTCAAAGGAAACCGCGGACAGCGTACTGACCGGAGGCGTAATCGGGCACCTCTTTCTATATGCGAAGGGCTACGACATAGGCGAATTAAATAAGAAGTACCTTGAAGAGAAGGGCTTCACTCAGCTTGTTCCGAAGATTCAAGATCTCTTCAAAAGGTTCGATGGAAAAATTGTGCTTCCCGACGACTTGGCTGTTGAGGTGAACCGAAAAAGAGTAGAGATCAGCCTATCGGAGTTGCCTACCGTCTATCCGATTTATGATGTGGGATCGAAGACAATCAAGAAATACACCTCGATGATCAAGGAGGCTAAGGCCATCGTTGTAAACGGTCCAATGGGCGTCTACGAGAACAAGGAGTTTCTGAAAGGGACAAAGGAGATCTTTAAGGCCATAGCGGATAGCAAAGCTTTCTCCGTTGCTGGAGGAGGTCACACCGTCGGCGCTCTCGACGAGCTAGGGTTGCAGAACAAGATATCCTACGTAAGCACCGGTGGTGGAGCCCTGATGGAGTACCTGACTGGGAAAACTCTTCCGGGCGTTGAAGCCTTAGAAAAGGCGAAGAGGGTGTAGTCCCCTTTTTTACCATTCTTTTTTTGTTATTTTTGGAAAATCGTGGCTCCGAGCGCGCAGAGCAGTCTTTTTAGCTTGTTCTTGTTTTAGTTTTATGGATTAGGCTAATGTGTTGGCCTTTAGAGTCTGAGGAGGTGGATAGTATGGAAATAAGATGCGCTAAGTGCGGCAAGGTTATATCAAAGACAGCAACCTCGATTGCCGACGATATCAGGCGTGGAGGGGGGATTGTGATTGGGGGAACGGGTTTAGAGGAGGAGATGTATAAGTGTACGATATGTCCGGCTTGTGGAAGTGCTTTTTGCCTTGATTGCCAAAGACCAAGTCCGGATCCCTGCCCTAAATGTGGTAAAGGTGAACTCAGACCTGGTTTTGCGGATTTGGTGCAAAGATACTATAAGGGCTGAGATTTTGAGAGTCTGAGCGCGATGTTCGTTGATGCGTTATGAATGAGTGGTGACCTTTGCTCAGGCGGTGGGGTCAATGAAGTGGTAGAAGAGGTAGTTGGAGACCTCAGATTCTATATCTCTCCCAAAATATTTTTTTTCAGTTTGAAGATTTGTTTTTGACGTTTCTTTTTGTGAAAGAGAGCTGTAGAATGAATATGATGGTGTAGGAATGTATAGGGAAAGCGTAAAAAAGTATGAGAAAGTATAAAGGGTGAGTGTTATGAGTGAGGAGGTTGAGTTTAATGCTAGGCTTCTGCGGAACAACCAGGTTCAGCGATCATTTTTTGGGCAGTACCGGAGAGGTCGACCGTTAGTTATGCCACAACGCATCAGCCTAAAATGAGGATTGTGTGAAAATATCTATAAACGTTTAGTTGAGTCTCTTGAAGTACTCTTTTGTTTTGCTGACGATGAATTTAGCGTCTTTGATCACCTGTTCAGCTTTCTCTTTTGTGTAGTACTCCATCGGTGTCATCCAAGTCTCGGCGATCTTGAGCGGATATCGCGCATACACGACTTCTCTTTCAATACTCCTCCCCATGCTGATCAGTTTCCTCCATTCTTCCTCGTCCTTCCACTCAGGCTTCGTTCTTCTTATGACCGTTGCTAACCCGCTGACCGCCCTGTGATTTTTCGCCTCGCTTCCTCCGAATCTGATTATCAGCGCATTTGAGCTACCCTCAACAGCCATGGATGCATGAAAAACAGCGGTATCATATTCTCCATCTTTGAAACGCTTTTCCGCTCTTTCAAGGTTTACTTCAGCGGTCTTCAACAATGCCCCTACTCTATCTCTACCCATATTCCTTCATCCTTTAGGTATTCGTGGGTGTCCTTGATCTTCCTGATTCTGCTGCTTAGGACCTCGTTTAGCTCTCCACGCGTCTTGTCGACCAAGACCTCGCAACCCTCGGCGAGTCCGTAGATGATTCCACCCTCAGAGGAGTTGACGTTAGCTATGAAATCATCCCTGGTCAGAATGACTGGTTCGATCGGTTGGTGGAACTTTGATTCCAACTCCGAGATTTTGGCGTCAACAATCTTCCTTGTCACGTCTAAGGGTTCATTCACGATGATCATCATGTCTATGTCGCTGTGTTGGTCCGCGGTCCTCTTTGCGACTCCACCGAAGAGGATCATCATCTGGATAAAATTCAGCTTGGCGAGCTCTTGCGCCATTCTTTCAGCCTGTGAGTCCAGATATAAGCTGAGCTCATATGGGTGAGGAGTGGGCTCTTTAGTTAAACCGTACCATCTCCCAGCCCTCTCAATGATCCCTTGCGCTTCTGACTCCTTGAGCTTCAACGTCAACCACCTGTCGCTCAGTCCGGTTTCAAGCTTCAGCTCACCATAAGTGTGTTTCCCATGCATCAGCGTCAGGAGAACCTTCGCCTCAGGAGTTAGGGAGACAAGTTCCATTCTCTTCAGCCCTTAAGAGGATGATGCGGCACCTGAATAAAAACTTTACTAAGTAAAGAAAAGGGGCCTATGGAGCCGCCGATCATTTCCTAAAATCTTCAAAGAATGCTTCTTTTCATAAAAGAGGAATAGAAACCAAAGATCATGCTGAATAAGTAAGGAATCTACAGGAACCTAGAGGAAATGCCATCTTCCAGATCTAGGGAAGTCTCTACTGCACTCACAATCATCCAAGTCTGAAGTCAGCTTTTCCATACATGCGATGGTTAGTCAATTCTTTCCCAGCCTGATGTCTTTATGTCCGATTCTTTGAGCCATATGGCCCAGCATATCAAGGTTTGGGAATACCCGATCTCTCTTGAAAGAGTCTCCATTCTTCTAATGAACTCTATATCATCCTTGGTTTTGATGCCGAAGTCACGTTCCATCATCCTCTTAACTATTTTATCGGGCATCGTGGTGTCCACTCCTGCTTGCATTCGCAGGTACTGGAATGTGACCAAACCCACTCCGAGAATCTCACCCACGGGATCTTCCTTCCAATTTTCATAGTCGGCCCTCTCGGCCCAGAACCTCAGAGCGGCGAAGTCGCTTTTGAGTCCGTTCTTCAGTTTGATCTGATTTAGAACCTTGCAGATCTCTATGGCGGCCCTCCAACACCGCTCGTTGTTCATGATTCCTCTCAATCTGGGTTCCTGATGAGAGAACATCGAAAGGTCTCTGAAGGAAGATATCATACCTGTCTTCAAGTACTTGCTCCAAAAAAACCTAACTCTGGGAACCACGATCTGAAAGTAGTTTAGGCCGATGGAGTCCAGTGCGGCGTCCACCACGATTAATACTGCGTTTCCACCCCACCTCTCACCTCTGAAACACCTCTGCTCGCCTTCTCTAGCCGCCTCAAGAACATCCGCGTATCTCTCTTCGATTATTCTTCTCAAATCCTGACGTCTCACTCCTATTGTGAGGCACGATTCTGTGATGGTTGCTATTGATCCAGGCCTCTCCCGATTTGGTACAGGTATACCTTTTCTTCCTCATCGGCTACTACAGGGTTCCATCCCTCAAAGGACCAATAATAGGAGACTATTCTTGTCCCAGGCTTCAATTCCCTCTCAAACTTCTCCTTCAGCCTTGCGTTTGTAGAATCGAAGAGGAATACCGTTATCACCGTTGCCTCACTCAACTTCTTATTGTAGAAATTTCCCCACGTCACCTTTGCTTGGTTGCCTAGCCTCAAGAGCTTTATGAGAATCCGCGAGGATATAAGACGGAGTGGATCAGCCTCTATCCCAACTGATCTGGCACCAAACTCTCTGACAGCAGTGATCAGTATCCTCCCGTCGCCCGAGCCGAGATCGTAAACTACGTCCTTCGAGTTGACTTTGGCCATGGACAACATCCTCCGAACCTTACGCATCGGCGTGGGAGACCATGCAGCACCTATGGCCTGCGTCCATAGTGATGAGACTCCGACGATCAAAATGATTCCAATCAAAAGTAGTGACCAATTCAACATGGGACATCTCCCGTTATTTGGATTGAGTTCCTAGAAGATAAGCTGCAAGAAAAACTATGAAATGAACAATAGACCGATTGATCATAATACGCGATTGCTTCTACATGATAGCCTATTATCTCAATCGAGCGACAGGATTCTCTTCAACTCTCTTAAGTCGTCTATCTCATAATCGGCCTTTCTTGTCTCACCGTAGGGACCATGGGGCCCGTGTATTCTAACTGCCTTCATCCCAAGAAGTTTTGCTCCGAGAATGTCCTCATCCTCTCTGTCGCCCACCACTATGACTTCTTCTGGTTTAAGATGAAGTTTTTCGAGCGCTATCTTGAAGGGGATCGTAGTTGATTTCTCTTGGCCAACATCCTCCGAGACGACTACTAGGTCGAAGTATTTTCTTAGGCCGAGTTTGTCTATTACAAAATTTGCCTCTGCGGTCGACGCGTTTGAAACGATGGCCAGCTTGTATCCCTTCCTCCTCAGCAAGAGAATAATGTCTTCAGCATCTGGCATCAGCTTCATCTCTTCCAAGTAAATGTTTCGAAACTCTTCGTCTAGTTGATTAAGCACTGCGCCGTCTACTTTGACGCCCAGCTTTTTGAATAAGACTGATAGCAAGAGTCCTTTCTTATGCTTCTTGGGACTCCCCTTGTACTGCGTCTCTACGTATTTGACGGCCTCCTCCAACGTCTCCTTTAGCTCTTCCACGGATTTCTCGTGACCAGAGTCCTTCAAGAATTGTGAGATCATGTTGCTCCTCTTCTCTCGCAGGAACTCTGGATCCTTTACCAGTGTATCTCCGAGGTCGAAGAAGACAGCTTTGATCATTACCGATTCCTTACAGTTTTTTGAAATGAGGACGCAATCTCACATATAAGATTGTCGTATGAGTTACCAATTCATGTTTGTTCGATTCATTAACGCGAGCACTATTGAGAAAGGGTTCTCTTGAGGCAGGAGAATAGCCAAAGGAGCCCATAGACTAGCCTTGACTTGAAGTCTTCCGGCGGCGGATAATACATTACGTATGGCTCATCGAAGGGCTTTGAGATGTCGTGTCCGAATCTGTTCTTGACATAGCGGTAATACCATTTCTCGAGAAGCCCACGATCCAGCCTTTCTAACCTCGGGTTCAACTCATTTCTCTCCTTTACCCAAGACTTACTTTTTTGACCGGCGAAGGCGTGGTAGCAGTTGAGGATTAGTACGACAGGCCTTCCTTTTTCAAAGGCCAACCGCCCAATCGGTATCTCCCTAATCTGAGTAGCGTTCTTTTGCCCGTGGTCTTCACCCCATGGAAACTGATCTTTCGGTGATGTAGTATATTCGACATCCCTGACTTTCGCCTTGCGGATGTGAGAGTAGATCTCAATACCATGCCCGGCATATTCTATTGGCCCCACAGAAGATACAACGACCATCTCCTTCTCACCAATTTTCATGTTGAAGTGAACCTGAATCTGTTCATAGTCATGGTCATGGTCTTTGTTCAATTCTTTCCAAGTGCAGTCCTGCCTCCTCCAGTACACCTCATAGAGGATGCATAACTTTTGCCTCTTCGAGTCGACGATCAACCTATATGCCATAAGCTCTGGCGGATGGGGTTTGCTACCATGTCCTCTTGGATCCAAGAGGACAGGCATGAAATCCTCCGCGAGTTTAGAACAGTACGCGACTGCAAGATGGGGAGCGACAAAGGGATCTTGAGGATCGTACTCAAGCTCATACTTCTTCCCCTCAATCTCAAATCTCAACGACCCGCCCTCCACCACGGTGTAATGCTTTTTAGGAAGCGAAAGCAAGCGTTAAAACCATTCAAGTTCTTAAATAGAGATCTCCTGCAGTCTCCACTCCCTAAAAATCATCGCATAGTTTCAACCGATTTCCTTGATGTCATAATTGGCTCTCGACCAAGCCATTCCCTAAGACGATCTTCATCAACATATATTTCCAGCTTTTTTGCGTAGATGCCGAAGGCACTTAACATGTCAATAATCTCGTTGCCTACATCGCTCGGAATTAAGATGCAACCTTCCCCAAGCTTGATTCCTCCCATCTCAGCAACTGTTCCTCCACCACCCTTCTTGTAAAGAGAGTACAAAACTTTCATCTTATCCCTAGGGCTTAGACCACCCATAACATAAAAGATTAGGCAGAAGGGCTCCAATTTCACATGCCTGGAAAAAACTTCGATGGGTGGCTTGGCAAAGAGAACCTTTCCATGCTTAAAAAGTTCATCCAGGAACACTGGGTTAGCAGCCTTAAGCTCTTTGAGAGTCTGAGGAATCGCATGCAAGTTCATTTTGAGACTGCCAACAGCTTGGAACAGTTCATCCCAATTCCGCCACATCGAAGCCCTATTCTCAAAAACGACGAGCAAATCATAATCAGAATACTCGTCGTAATCTCCCCTAGCTAAACTTCCAAAAAGAAAAACCCCAACCACGCCTTGGATTCTAGATACCGCATCAACAATATTACTTAAATCTGATATGTGTTCCTCTTTCAATCTCATCTAAAACACGCTCCATAGCGTCAATAACCTTCTCAGCCCTTTCACCATCTATGCCCTCATAGCCAAGGGCGCCATAAGCACCCCACAACTCATCCACATCTTTAGATAATGATGGAAATCGTTCCTTTATCCAACGTCGTCTATAACTATGTGCACTTCTCGGATGCAGATGAAAGTGCTTCCCTTCCAACGCAGCTGAAGCCTCGATCGCTTGCTCGACCGTTTTTATCGCCAAATCGCCAACAACCATGTACCTCTTCTTATCGAACTCTTCTACCGTGGCCAATCTCTTTTCATGAGCAGCCTTAACGTGAATTTCAACGTCGCTCATAGACAGCCCTTTTTATATATAATTTTTTCCTTACTTATAAGAGCCCCCTTCGACAGCGAGTAGAAACTAGCCCATTATGGGTCTGCTGCAGATGTGGTGGAGAATGGAATGGTCTCTTCGGCGAGGAGAGACCTCACTATCTAAGGTGGTCGGATGCCCAAGCAACCCATGTGGGAAGACTGGTTAGGAATCCTAAGGCGTATGAGGGGTCGATGCGCTACTTTGAAAGACCAATCTACCAGTGATGAAGCAATCAGAACACGATCTCTCGTTCCTCTTCTCTGCCTGTATTCTGCGAAGCTCTTTTTGAACTGGTTTGCCTTCTTGCGGTAAAACTCTCGTTTCGGCTGGAATGAGCAGCTGGCTGGCTTCGATTACGTCTGCGACCACAACAACATCATGCTCTTCAGGAAACGCAAGTGAAAAAACAAACACTAATGCGAAAAAACAACTGTTAATAACCTTTAAGGTCTATGATGGCGATGTCTCCCGCAAACCCTCTTTTTTAAAATTTTAATTTGGTTTTCTATCTTTCTAACAATTTTTGAACAGAGTTGAAAGCTCAGGAGTGTGGAGGGTGGGATTCGAACTCCACCATAAGTGGAGATGTCTCCCGTTAATCTCCACATCTCCTTATTTTTTGGTTGTTGGATTCTACGTGCTGGTTTGGTGTTAGAGAGGATTGCTTTTCAATCGATTCCGAACCTTGGAGTAAAGAAAGGCTTATACGCTTTATTGACACTCGATTACTTGAAGAAAGGGATAATTACGTTCGATCTGAAACATAAGTTGCCTATCTGGATAATCGGTGCCTTTGTTCTTGTGGGGATAATGGTTGAGTGGTTTCTATCGGATCCTGTGCACGGCAAGGCTCTATTTACCCAAGTAATGCGCGGGAACCTGATGGTTGGGATCATGGGGATCCTCTTGCTGGGTGTTCCAGTCTTAGTCGGATGGCTATACGTGATGTTTGGCAAAGACCAGCTTAAGCCTAGGCTTCACTGGTTTTGGACGCCGTTCGGTCTGCTGATGTTCGCTTGGGCTTGGTCAACCTTCTACGGTGCTACTGTTCTTGAAGGGGCAGGTGCGATCACGGTGAATGCGTTTCTGACGACAAGTCCAGAGGTGTGGAGATGCGCTGCTGTCGGTCTCCTGTTCGCCTTCTACGAATTAGAGTCGGCGGTACCGCTTTGGTACTTCTACTGGATGTGGTTCATAGCCGGTATAACTCAGGGCCCAGGTATGCTTCTTACTGATCTCCTTCCAGTACTCCTTGGATTACCCCGTCTCCCGAGTGGTTATCTCCAGCCAGAACAGGTAGGCAAGTTCTGGACCTTTTGGGGATTCTTCTTCCTCGACCTATATCTCATACCACTTGGACTCGTCGCCGGATATTTCATCATCAAGTGGAGAAGAAGCGTCTTAGAGAAAGAAGGCCGCAGCAATCCAATATTCTTGGCCATCCTACAGGGTGTAGGCCTTCCCTTTGTGTTACTCTGGCAAGGTTTAAAGAAAGGCTTCAAAAAATAGATACAGATACTTGGCGACCAATCCTACAACGGAGATATCACCCGAATAACGTTCCCTACAAACTCCCTTTTTTTTCTATTTTGCAGTCTCTTGAAAGAGCCATAGAGGCTCAAATAAGATTATGACTTACACTCCGATGTATGAACCGTTAGAAGTTGTCAAGTATAAGAAATGCGGGCGTCAAGATATTCAGAAAGCCCAAATGAATCCCCCTAAAAGTGATGGGGGGTTCGGTAAATAGTGCGGGGGGCGCTGTGGTGCCGCGGGGGAGATTTGAACCCCAGACAAGTGGAGATATCTCCCGCTAATCTCCACTCTCCTCTCTTTTTTTGCATTAGGCCTCTGGATTTTTGATCCACCAACCTTAATTATCGGCACATCTTTAGATTTCGCGCGCACAATCCAAAATTATAAGTACGCGTTAGTGACAAACACGCTATCATGACCAAGGCTGGATCCGAGACTCGCAAACTTGGGAAATGGCTTTACGAACATTGTGCCAATCATGGTCTACCATTCGATGTTTACTATCATCATGGATACAAAGGAAAAGATCCACATGTTGCTTCTCCTCAAGGTTTCTATGGTGGAAAAGCCTCAACTCTTACTAACCTAGCTATTGTGGATGTCGTTGTAGGTACAAATGACGGTAAAGCTAAATTGATTGTTGAAATTGAAGAACATTCCGCGAGTCCAAAGAAGGTTATTGGTAACATCCTAGCGATTATGATGTGCAATGCGTTCAAGGCGTGCGGGCGCAATTACCACGTGAATGAAGATACCTCCTTGATTCTAGCTTGTTGGTTTACAGAAAAAGGTCGTGGACGGGAAAAAGCAGAGCATTTATTCAACAGGATCAAAGAATGGGGAGGTTTTCGTGGAGGAGTTGCAATTAGAAATGTTCATCTGATCCTAGAGAACAACTTGTCAGATCTAATCGCAAGAACGAAAGACATTGTGTTAGAGCTACTTGTAATGTGAGCGCGCGATTCGACTACTTCTGCGAGCGACGACCTGATCCTCTCAGGAAGCGCAAGCAAACATGGAACAGACACAAACCTTTTGATAGCCTATATTGAGAAATTTTCAATGCTGTAAAAACTCGTTTATATGGGTATCGGTACTAGAATCGCGCATTTAGATTGTATGACAAGCCTATAGAGAATGCTATCCATCCCCTTGCCCGAGAACAGGCGAAAGCTTTAAGAACCTGTTCTTAATATATTCGGAATATGAGCGATAAAGGAAGGAGAATAAGGAAATAATGAAAGACGTACACATCGACAATACATTCGATGAACTGTGGGGGGCGGACATACGAGTCAGAGTCAGACACGGAAGTCCTGATTTACCATGCCCTGCTGTGTCATTGGCCGATGCTGTCAAAGCATTGCTTACTGGCACTGAGCAGATACACTTTTTCCCATCCGCTGCTATGTACAATGGTTGGCGAGATGTCCTGGTGATGGCTAATGGAATCATTATGGATGAGGATGTGGAAAAAGTCAAGGGTTATAACAATGTACTGAAGAAGCAGGTAACAGATAGAGACCCGCAGAGGAACATCAGCCTCTTGATACTCTCGGTTAAGGACGACGCTCTGAACTATATCTTGGAAAAACGCAATTCACTCCAGTTGCTGACGGATTATGTTGCAACTCCCGGCTACGAAGACTTCACAATCCGTTTGTTCCCTGCTGCCTCCATCGACAAAATTCTGAAGGGATTAACGGAACTATTTCATGAAAAACAACCTGGTGAAGTGAAGCTTGTCGAGAAAAATCTTAGACACTTATGGCAGTTCCGACCGATCCCGTCAAGGATGGACATGGGTCTCGTTCTATCAGAAGATGAAACGAAGATTCTTATGGTTTGCGCAGAAACGGGTTGGTACGAATATCCTCGGCCAA
>Ga0172364_10000033_pt1 | contig 72455 bp, 60 predicted proteins | sample LakKivSesite10cm_FD_114545 | JGI IMG/M metagenome (GOLD analysis project Ga0172364, IMG submission 114545) | Sediment microbial communities from Lake Kivu, Rwanda - Sediment site 10cm | ecosystem: Environmental > Aquatic > Freshwater > Lake > Sediment | place: Rwanda: Western Province, Lake...
ACGGCCACGAGGGCCCAGTCCCGCGCCGAATGGGACAGACCCAAGCGCCAGGCGACAGGTACGAGGCACAGGCCCGCGACCAGGTCCTGATAGAAGGCCACGGCCAGACTGCTGTGCCGCGAGGCCAGATCACGGTTGAGGAGCGAAAGCACCGAAAAGGACAGCCCCGCGCCAAGCCCCCACAGGACGCCGCGGAGCACGGAGTCGGTGAGGTCGAAGCGGGGCACGATCAGGGCGATGCCGGCGACGCAGGCCAGCGCGAACGCCAGGCTTTCCCGGTCCCAGCGTTCCCTGGCCAGCAGGGGCTCGAGGAAGGCCGTGAAGACCGGGAAGCTCGAGTAGGCGAGGAGCCCGACCGCGACCGAAGAGACCTGGACCGATCGAAAGAACATCGTCCAGTGCGCGGCCAGGATCGCGCCGCAAAGGACGAGGCGCGCGGCGTCCCGCCGGCCGGCGATGCGAAAGAGGCCTCGGCGGCCGAGGCCCATGACGATGGCCAGGGCCAGGCTGGCGAAGGCGACGCGGCCGAAGACGATCAAAGCCGGGGGCCAGGCCAGCCATTTGGCGAAGAGCCCGGGGAACCCGAAAAGGAACACGGCCAGATGGATCTCGGCCAGGCTGTTCGCGCGCGTCGACACGGCCCTCATTATACCTGACTTGTCCATCCGAACGCCCGATAAAAAGAGGCCTCTCTTTTCTTCCCTATTCGTACCTTTTGTGCTAAGATACGCTTTACTTTTTAGGGGAAAACCTGCGTTTTTCCCTCCGGGCCGCGGCCGGCCAACAACCCATGAAGAAGCACGAGATATTCGCCCGGAAATACAGGCCCCAGATCTTCGAAGAGGTCATCGGCCAGAAGTCCGTCGTCCAGACGATCCAGAACGCCATCGCCACGGACCGCATCGCCCAGGCTTACCTCTTTTCCGGCGTTCGGGGGACCGGCAAGACGACCGTGGCCCGCATCCTGGCCAAGGCCCTGAACTGCACCAAAGGCCCCGGACCGACGGCTCATCCCTGCCACGTCTGGGAAGAGGGTGATCCCCGGGCCAAGAAGTCCGATCCGCCCTGTGACGTCTGCCGCTCGATCTACGAGGACCGGGCCATCGACGTCCTCGAGATCGACGGCGCCTCCAACCGCCAGGTCGACGACATCGAACCCATCCGGGAGATGGTCAAATACAAGCCGGCCTATACCCGGACCAAAGTCCTGATCATCGACGAAGTCCACATGCTCTCGACGCACGCCTTCAACGCCCTGCTGAAGACGCTCGAGGAGCCGCCTCCGAACACGGTCTTCATCTTCGCCACGACCGAGTTCCAGAAGGTCCCAGCGACCATCGTCTCGCGCTGCCAGCATTTCGAGTTCCGCAAGATCTCCCACAAGGACATCATCAACCATCTCATGGAGATCGCCAAGAAGGAAGGCATCACCATCACCCCCGCCGGGCTGGCCCTCATCGCCGAAGCCGCCGACGGCAGCATGCGCGACGCCCAGAGCCTGCTCGACCAGGCCGTGGCCTTCAGCGGCGAGAACATCGGCGACGAGGACCTCAAGACGATCCTCGGCACGATCGGCCAGGACCTTCTCCTGCGCTTCTCTTCGGCCGTCCTCGGCGAGAAACCGGAGGAGGTCTTCGCCCTCGTCGACAGCGTTCTGGCCTCGGGCTATGACCTGCGCTTCGTCTTCGGCAAGCTCGTCGAGCACTTCCGGGCCCTGCTTCTCGTCCGTTCCGTCGAGAAGCCGGACGACCTCCTGGCGGTCGGCCCGGACGCCCTCGAGGCGCTGAGGGCCGAGGCGGGCAAGGCCTCGCCCGAGGACCTCCTTCGTTATCTCTTGGCCTTCCAGCAGGCTGAGCCCGGGCTCAAGTTCTCGGCCCTGCCGCGGATCTATTTCGAGGCCTTCCTCGTCAAGCTCTGCCAGTTCCGCAAGATCGTCCCGCTCCGGGACCTGATCAAGGACGTCCAATCGCTCAAGGCCGAGCCCGCCGCCCGCGGCCCTCAGCCGCGGCCCGCGCCCCCGGCCGTGAAGAGCGCAGCCCCGGCGGCGACGCCCGCGGCCCCTCGGCCGACCGCTCCCGCCGGACCGGTGTCCCGCCCGGCCCCTCCCGCCGCGCCCAAGCCGGCCGCACCGAGCCCCAAGGATGTTTTCGCCCGCGTCCTCGAAAAGCTGGCTGTCGACCGCGCCCCGCTGGCCGCCCTGCTCGGGGAATACTCCTCGGTCATGATCAAGGACAACACGCTCGACGTGATCTTCGCCAGCGGCCGGGGCTTTTTCGTCGCCGGCATCCAGGACAAGGACCTCCGGGCCGTCGAGAAGGCCGCCTCCGAGGTCCTGGGCCGGGAGACCAAGGTCCGCTTCGCCGAGGAGAATGCCACGGACGGCGGGCCCCTCCGGCCCGGACGGGAGCTCGAATCGGCCATGAAGGACCCGGCCGTCCAGTTCTTCATGAACACCTTCAAGGCCCAGGTGCTGTCGGCTGATCCGGTCCAAGCCCCGCGCGACGCCGGGCCCAAGGGCCGCGGCCCGGCGGAGAAGGGCTCATGAAGAACATGATGGACCTCCAAAGGATGCTCAAGTCGGCCAAGGAGATGCAGGACCGGCTCCAGAAGGAGATGGGGACTCTCCGCGTCGAGGGCTCGAGCGGCGGCGGCATGGTGACCGTCGTCCTCGACGGCCACAAGGCCCTCCAAACCGTCCGCGTCGATCCCGAGGTCGTGAACCACGATGAGGTCGAGATGCTTCAGGACCTCATCGTCGCCGCCTTCAACGACGCGACGGCCAAGGTGGACGAGGCCCTGGCCCAGAAGCTCGGCGGCCTGGGGGCCGGCCTGAAGATCCCGGGACTCGGCTGATGTTCGAATACGCCCAACCCCTCCACGACCTCATCGAGGAGCTCCGCCACATCCCCGGCATCGGGGCCAAAACGGCCCAGCGCATCGCCTTCTATTTCCTCGGCCTGCCGCCGGAGGACACCGACCGCCTGGCCGAGGCCATCCGCGAGGCCAAGCGCCGGATCTTCTATTGCTCACGCTGCAACAGCATCACCCACGTCGATCCGTGCCAGATCTGCACCGATCTGCAGCGCTCCGACGAGTCCCTCTGCATCGTCGAGGAGCCGTTCAACATCTCCTCGATCGAGCGCACCGGCGCCTTCAACGGCCGCTATCATGTCCTCCTCGGCGCCCTGTCGCCGCTCAAGGGCCGCGGCCCGGACGAGCTCCGTCTGGGCAAGCTGACCCAGAGGATCGAGGCCGGCACCTTCAAGGAGATCATCATCGCCACGAACCCCACGGTGGAAGGGGAGGCCACGGCCCTCTACCTCCTCCGCGTGCTCAAGCCCTACGGCCTCCGCATCACCCGGCTGGCCATGGGCCTGCCGGTCGGCTCGGACCTCGATTTTGCCGACCAGGTGACGATCAAGAAGGCCCTGGAAGGCCGGACGGAGCTCAAGGAGTAGCCCGCAACGTCGCCCGCGGACGTTCGACCATACCGCACAAAGGAGTTGTCCATGGACGAGAAGAAGCGAAATATGCAGACGATCGACGGGAACACCGCGGCGGCCCACGTCGCCTACGCGTATTCCGAGGTCGCGGCCATCTATCCCATCACGCCGTCGTCGACGATGGGCGAGCTGGCCGACGAGTGGTCCGCCCACGATCGCAAGAACATCTTCGGCCAGAAGGTGGACGTCGTCGAGATGCAGTCGGAAGGCGGCGCCTCGGGCGCGGTCCACGGCTCGCTCTCGGCCGGCGCCCTGACGACGACCTTCACCGCGTCCCAGGGGCTGATGCTGATGCTGCCGAACATGCACAAGATCGCCGGCGAGATGCTGCCGACGCTCTTTCTCGTCTCGGCCAGGTCGCTGGCCTGCCAGTCGCTGTCGATCTTCGGCGACCACAGCGACGTCATGGCCGCCCGCAACACCGGCTTCGCCCTAACCTGCGCCGGTTCCGTCCAGGAGGCCCAGGACCTGGCCATCGTCGCCTATCTCTCGACGCTCCGGACCAAGATCCCGTTCCTCCACTTCTTCGACGGCTTCCGGACCTCGAGCGTCCTCGAGAAGGTTGACGTCGTCTCTTACGACACCCTCCGCGATCTCTTCGAGCCCCAATACCTCGAGGAGTTCCGCCATCGCTCCCTCAACCCGGAGCGACCGATGCAGAAGGTCGGGCAGCAGAACCCCGACGTCTATTTCCAGGGCCGCGAGACGGTCAATACCTACTATGACGCCGCCCCCGCCCTCGTCCAGCACTACATGGACAAGGTCGGTCAGGTTATCGGCCGCCACTACCACCTCTTCGACTACTTCGGCGCCCCCGACGCCGATAAGGTCATCATCATGATGGGCTCGGGCGCGGAGACGGCCGAGGAGACCATCAACTCCCTCAACGCCCGGGGCGCGAAGCTCGGCCTGGTCAAGGTCCGGCTCTATCGGCCCTTCGACGCCAAGGCCCTGGCCGCGGCCCTGCCGGCCACGGTCAAGAAGATCGCCGTCCTCGACCGGACCAAGGAGCCCGGCTCGATCGGCGAGCCGCTCTACCTCGACGTCATGGTCGCCCTGGCCGGGCGGCCCCTCCAGATCATCGGCGGCCGCTACGGGCTGTCCTCCAAGGAGTTCACCCCGGCCCAGGTCAAGGCCGTCTACGACCACCTCGACGGCGCGGCCTTCCACGGCTTCACGGTCGGCATCATCGACGACGTCAGCCACAAGTCCATCCCCGTCGGCCCGGTCCTCGACACCGAGCTCCCGGGCACCGTCCGCTGCAAGTTCTTCGGCTATGGCTCGGACGGCACGGTCGGGGCCAACAAGAACTCGATCAAGATCATCTCCGACCACACCGAGATGTACGGCCAGGGCTACTTTCAGTATGACTCCAAGAAGTCGGGCGGGGTCACGATCTCGCACCTGCGCTTCGGGAAGCACCCCATCCAGTCCCAGTACTTCCTGAGCACGGTCGACTTCGTCGCCCTCCATAAGCCCTCCTACATCGGGCGCTTCGACATCCTCGAGGGCATCCGCGAGGGCGGCACGTTCCTCATCAACTGCAACTGGCCGGCCGCCGAGGTCTTCGGGCACCTGACCGAGGACATGCAGCGGACGATCATCGACAAGAAGGTCAAGGTCTACGCCATCGACGCCTACAAGATCGCCGGCGAGCTGGGCCTCGGCGTGCGCATCAACTCGATCATGCAGGCCGGCTTCTTCGAGCTTTCGGGCGTCCTGCCCGAGGCCGAGGCCATCGGCTACATGAAGAAGGCCGTCGAAAAGACCTATGGCCGCAAGGGCCAGGAGGTCGTCAAGATGAACTGGAACGCCATCGACCGCGGCGCCCAGGCCCTCGTGGCCGTGCCCGTGCCGGCCAAGATCACAAAGTCGGCCCCCCTCACCAAGATCATCCCCGACGACGCGTCCGCCTACGCCAAGGACGTCATCGAACCGGTGACCCGCTTCAAGGGCGACCTGCTTCCGGTCTCCAAAATGCCGCTCGACGGGGCCACGCCAACAAACACCGCCCGCCTCGAGAAGCGCGGCATCGCCACCGAATGCCCGAAGTGGATCCCCGAGAACTGCATTCAGTGCAACCAGTGCAATTTCGTCTGCCCGCACGCCACCATCCGGGCCAAGCAGATCGACCCGAAGGACCTCGCCGCCGCGCCGGACGGGTTCGTCACCATCAAGTCCAACACCAAGAACGACCGCGGCCTGCTCTACCGCGAGCAGTGCTACATCGAGGACTGCGTCGGGTGCGGCTCCTGCGCCCAGGTCTGCCCGGCCAAGAACAAGGCCCTGGTCATGACCCCCATCGCCGAGCTGCGGGCCGCCGGCGAGACGGCCAAGGCGGTCTTCTTCGACAAGCTCCCGGACAACGTCCTTGACGGCGTCAAGGCCGACACGCTCAAGGGCAGCCAGTTCCTCCGGCCCCTGTTCGAGTTCAGCGGCGCCTGCGCCGGCTGCGGCGAGACGCCCTATGTCAAGCTGGCCACCCAGCTCTACGGCGACCGGATGATCATCGCCAACGCCACCGGCTGTTCTTCGATCTACGGCGGCACCTTCCCAACCTGCCCCTATGCGCAGACCGTCGAGGGCAAGGGCCCCGCGTGGGGCAACTCGCTCTTCGAGGACAACGCCGAATACGGCTTCGGCATGCGCCTGGCCGTCGACGCCAACCGGCGCCAGCTCCTGGCTTCCATCGACGGCGCCCTCGCCGCGAAGACGACGCCGGCCCTGGCCGACGCGCTCGGCAAGATGAAGGCCGCCTGGGCGAACATGGGCGATGAGGCCAAGGCCGCGGCCAAGGCCGTCCGGGCCGCCCTGCCCGAGGCCGTCAGGAAGGCCAACGGCGCCAAGCCGTTCCTCGCCAAGATCGACGAGCTCAAGGACTTCCTCGTCGAAAAGAGCGTCTGGTGCATCGGCGGCGACGGCTGGGCTTATGACATCGGCTACGGCGGTCTCGACCACGTCCTGGCCATGAACCGCAACGTCAACGTTCTCGTCCTCGACACCGAGGTCTACTCGAATACGGGCGGCCAGGCCTCCAAGTCGACCCCGACCGGGTCCGTGGCCAAATTCGCCTCGTCCGGGAAGCGGACCTCCAAGAAGGACCTGGGCAAGATGGCCATGAGCTACGGCTACGTCTACGTCGCCGCGGTGGCCATGGGGGCCAATATGAACCAGTGCCTCAGGGCCTTCCTCGAGGCCGAAGCCTATCCCGGCCCCTCGCTCATCATCGCCTATTCGCCGTGCATCAACCACGGCATCGACATGAGCAAGTCCCAGGCGGAGGAGAAGCTGGCCGTGGACACCGGCTACTGGACCCTCTACCGCTTCAACCCGCTCCTGGCTCAGGAAGGCAAGAACCCGTTCCAGCTCGACTCCAAGGAGCCCAAGCTCGAATACGAGGCCTTCCTCAAGAACGAGGTCCGCTACAAGACGCTCGTCCAGCAGTTCCCCGAGATCGCCAAGGAGCTCTTCGCCCGCGCCGCCGTCGAATCGCGCAAGCGCTACGAAAGCTACAAGAAGCTGGCCGAGTGATCCGGCCCCCGCGGATCTCCTGACGTTCGCCCAGTCCTATTCCTCGCGGAAGCTGCCGGTGTCGTTCGTCCTGGACGTTCTGGCCGTCAACCCCAATGACGGCTCGAACGGCGCGGCCCGAACGACCAGCACCCTGACGGGCCTCGAATGCCGCCTCCTCGTCGACGGCAACCCGACCGTCACCGGGAACATCGACCAGCCGATCGAGATCCCGGGAACGGGCCAGGAGGCGCTCATCCCGATTCGCCTTTCGCTCGATCTGCTCGAGTTCTTCGGGAACAAGCGCTACGAGGACCTCGTCGGCCTGGCTTTGGCGGTCGGGGGCCGGGGCGGCTCGCCGGGGCGCCTTGCGCTCGACGCCCAGCCGACCGTCTCGACGCCGCTCGGCCCGATCACGTATCCCGGGCGGGTGACGATCGTCAGCGTCGAGTTCCGCTGACGTCAGAAGATCCGGTACCGGCCTTCGAGCATGATCGTCTCTTCGCTCCCGTCCGGATAACGGAAGACGACCGAGTAGACGGCGACACGCGGCTGGGTGGTGGGGATATAGATCCGGTCGATATGGACGACCTCTTCCGGCCGGGAGAAGGCCGACGGCCCGGTCCGGCCGCCGAAATGGTCGCTGCGGCCGAAGGCGACGTGGAAACCGAGCTTCTCGTCGAGGAGGCCCTCGCCGACAGGCCCGATCCCGAAATCGGCGAGAACGCCGAAGCCCAGCTCGGCCATGTTGCCGTAAGCCGGCTCACGGCGGAGACGGTCCGCTTCATCTTTCCAGGCCGGCCCCAGAGTCGCCGACGGCCTCACAGCCACGGCCCGGTTGGCCTCCACTGCAAAGACCAGGACCTCGCCGGATAATTCGACGGGCAGCTCGCCGCGGGTACGGCTGGCCGGGCCCTGTTCCCCCTCGTAGGGGACGATATAGGCCTCGCCGCTGGGCAGGTTCCCGGCCGTGCCTTTGGCCGGGAAGCGCCCGCTGCTCTCGTGCCCGGTCCGGTGGCGGAGATCGAACCGCATGCGGTGCGTTTCGAGGCCGTCCTTGATGAATTCGACCTCGGCCTCCTCGGCCTGGTCCAGCCGGATCTTGATCGCGGCGACCCGGCGGCCGACCTCGCCGTAATCGACCCGCAGGGCCGGGATCATGCTCTCCGAGAAGCCGGGCATGGTCGCGGCCCGAAAGCAGTGCCGCGCCGCGGCATTCTTCAAGGGAGCGGTCGTCGAATATTCCGTCGGAGCGAGGAAGAGCGGGACCTCGCGGAAGATCGCCTCGAAAGGCCGAGGCGTGCCGCGGCGTCGCAGGCCCGACGCATCGGACGGAAGGCCGGCCTCGACGATAGAGGCCTCGGCCGGGAGGTCGGCGTTGTTCGATCCCACGTCCGGGTAGGCGATGAGCCGGACCTCGTCGAGGGGGACGGCCGGAGCGTTGGCTTTGAGAAGCGCGACCCAATCTTCGGCCATGGCCCGCCGGGCCCGCCAGGCGGCGTTGTCCCCCGCGGCGTCGCGGGGCACGTCGACGAGGACGGCCAAACTACGGTCCTCGGGAAAGCCCGGGAACACGGAACGCACCAGGTTCGCGAGATCAGCGCCTGACAGACCGGACATGCGGCTCCTCCTTAACGATCTCTCCGGCCGGCGGCCCGACCTTGATCCGCAGCGCCCGGGCCGGGTCGAGGGCTTCCTTCAGGAATGCGTTGAGGTCTTCGAGGCCGACGGCGTCGACCGCCGCGAGCAGGCCGGCGACGCCTTCGGGGCCCAGGCCGAGAACCTGATAGAGTCCGATCGTCCGCAGCCGCTGGGCCTTGGGCTCGGTCGACCGGAGGATCCCGCTCCGGACCATCTCCCGGGACGCCTTGAGCTCGTCTTCGGTGACGCTGCCCGTCCGCAGCCCGTCGAGCGTGCGGTCGAGGGCGGCCGCCGCCTCGGCGCCGCGCGTCCGGTCCGTCTTCAAAAAGGCGATAAGAATTCCCGCGCTTTTCGTCCAGGTCAGCTCGGCGTCGACCTCGTAGGCCAGCCGCTCGTCGGCCCGGAGAGCCCAGAGCCGCGAGCCCGGGCCGTTACCGAGCAAGGTCTCGAGCAGGGTCCCCTTGGCCATATCGGGCAGGCCGGCGCGGGGCAAGATATGGGCCCGGCCCACGTAGGTCTGCTTCGTGTCCTTGTCGATGGCCAGGTCCCTATTTTCCGGAAGCGCCGGATCCTGGCGATCGACCGCCGCCGGCGTCCCGTCCGGGATGGCGTCGAACGCCTTCTCGATGAGAGGCCGGACGGCCGCGGCCTCGAGGTCCGTCTGCAAGCCGAAGAACACGTTCGGCTTGATCATGGCCCGCTTGACGAAGCCGCTCACGTCCTTCCGGTCGATGGCCGCGACCGTCGCCTCCGTTCCGTAGAGGGCGGAGCCGTAGCCCCGGCCGCCGAACAAGGCCCCCAGGATCGCATTGTGGCCCGTCGCCACGGGGTCGACATCGTCCATCTTGGCGTAGGCTTTCATCAGGTCCTTGGCCCGGCCGACCCGCAGGCCCGAGAGGAGCGGGTCCTGGATGATCTTGGCCGCCACCCGCAGGGCCTCGTCGAGGTGCTCCGTGAGGCATTCGACGATCACGGCCGAGTAGTCCTCGTAGCAGACGTAGCTCAGCCGCGTGGCCTGGGCCATGAGGTCCTGGACCTTGCCCTCGTCGGGGATCTCGAGCAGGATCCGGGTCGAGATCGCCGCCAGCCCGTCGAGGCCGGCCGGAACCGCCGACTTGCCGCCGCCGATGAAGAGGCCCACGACCGTTGTCGGTGAGATGGCGTCCTTTTGATAGATCCAGGGGATGCCGTTCCCGAGCGTCGCCCGCACAGGGATGTTCTTCCAAGGGGCTGGAGGGGGCGGGGATTGTGCTGCGGAGGGCCGGGCCGTCGCCAACAGGAGAGCGAGCCCGCCCGCGATCAGAACCGCCCATTTTCCGGCGCGGTTTGTCCGGGGCTTCATCGGTCCTTCTCCTTGATCGGGACGATCGAGATCGCCGCGTATTCGCCCTTGCCGAAATAGCGCCCCGCCGCCTTCCTCAGGGCGCTCGAATCGACCTTCTCGATGCCGTCGAGATAGCGGCCAGGGTCGGGCCGGGCGTTCAGAAGCATGTGGCGGACGAGCGACCCCGCCAGCTGCAGCCCGGATTCCTCAGCCTGGGCCGAAGCGAATCGGATCTGGTTCTTGGCCATCTCGAGATAGTCGAAGGCCGCCATCTCAGCCTCGGGGCCCAAGACGTCCTTCTTGGAATAATTCTGGTTGCCGGCCCTCTTGAGGAAATCCTCAGCGGCCCGTTCAACGGCCGGCAGGTCCCTGGGGTCGGCCCGGACGGAGAGGACAGCCGCCCCGCCAAAGCGGAAGGGCAGGTAGGACATGGTCACGCTCTGGACCGAATCGCGCTGGCTGTGGAGATACCCGCCGAGCATGGGGTTCACGCCCCGGCCCAGGGCTTCGACGAGCAGGCTCATCGCATACTGGTCGGGGCTGTTGTAGTCTGGGGCCGTGAAGGCGATATAGAGATATCCCTCCCGTACGTCCCGCTCGAGACGCTGCGAGCTCGACTTCTTGAGGGGCGGGGCCATGGGGACGGCCTCGGGCTCGAAGCCCGTTTTCGGGAGCGCGCCGAAAATGTCGCGGATCCGGACCTCGATGTCGGAGGCCGCAAAATCGCCGACCACGGCCATGGCGCCGTTGTCGGCCACGACGTATTTCCGGTAGAAGTCGCCGAGAGATCGGCTCGTAGCGGCCTCGACGACCTCCCGGCGTCCCATGACGGACCGGCCGTAGGGATGCCCCGGAAAAAGGCCCTGAAGGACGAGGCTCGTGGCGCTGCGCTCGGGATCGTCCTCCATCTGACTGTATTCCTCGAGGATGACCCGCTTTTCCGCATCGATATCGGCCTGGCTCAGGGCCAGGTTGAAGAGGATGTCCCTCTGGTTGCACAGGGCGAACTCGATCTCGGCGGAGGGAAGGGAGATCTCGAAGACGGCCAGGTCTTGGCCGGTGTGGCCGTTGAAGTAGGCGCCGTGGCGGCGGATGTCGGTCGTGACCTGGGCGCCGGTCCGCGTCGTCGACCCCCGGAACAGGATGCAGTGTTCGAGGAGGTGGACGAGGCCGTTCGTCGCCTCCGATTCGTCCTTCGAGCCGACGTTGAAGCCGATGACGATATGGACCAGCGGAAGGTCGTGCTTTTCGTAGAGGAAAACCTGAAGGCCGTTATCGAGGACGAAGGACCGGCCGGGTCCGGCCCCGCTGAGGGGCATGGCGGCCAAACACAGGACAACCGCGAGCCAAGAGCCCGGCCGCAGCCTATGCAGGGACGATCTCAGCAATGCGGGACCCTCGAGAAGTCCGCTGCCAGTTTATCACAGCGCCCGGCGGCCCTCCACCCGGTTCCGAGGCGGGCCTTGGCCACTCGGCCCGGCGGTTTGGGCGGCGCGACATTTGTGCTAAAATCGGCCCAGAGGTTATCCGATGCGACCCGAGAGAAAGGCCAGGATCCTGGTCATCGACGACGAGGAGAACATCCGCAAGTCCCTGAAGATGATCCTCGAATACGAGGGCTACGAGTTCTTCGAGGCGGCCACCGGCGAGGACGGCCTGGAGATGCTCCAGGAGACGGTGGGTCTCGACCTCGTCCTCCTCGACATCAAGATGCCGGGGAAGAGCGGCCTCGAGGTCCTGGCCGAGCTGCGGACGCGCCCCTATGTGCCCGAGGTCATCATGATCTCGGGGCAGGGGACGATCCAGGCCGCGGTCGAGGCGACCAAGCTCGGGGCCTTCGACTTCCTGGAGAAGCCCCTCCATCGCGAGCGGGTCCTCATCAGCATCCGCAACGCCCTCAAGCAGACCGACCTCAGCCGCGAGTGCCAGGACCTCAAGAAGAAGGCCGAGAAGCATTACGAGATCGTCGGCCGGCACCCCCTCATCCAGAACCTGTGGAAGGAGATCCTCAAGATCGCGCCGACCAACGCCACCGTGCTCATCCACGGCGAGAGCGGCACAGGCAAGGAGCTCGTCGCTCGTTCCATCCACGCCCACAGCCTGAGGGCGCGGGAGCCGTTCATCCAGGTCAACTGCGCCGCGATCCCCGAGGAGCTCATCGAATCGGAGCTCTTCGGCCACGAGAAGGGCTCGTTCACAGGGGCCACGGAGAAGAAGACCGGCAAGTTCGAGCAGGCCGACGGCGGCACGATCTTCCTCGACGAGGTCGGCGACATGAGCCTGCGGACCCAATCGAAGGTCCTCCGCGTCCTTGAGGAGGGCGAGGTCCAGAAGGTCGGCTCGAGCAAGATCGCGAAGGTCGACGTCCGGGTCATCGCCGCTACCAACAAGGACCTCCGCAAGGAGATCCAGGAGGGCCGGTTCCGCGAGGACCTGTTCTTCCGCCTGAACGTCGTCCCGCTCTATTCGCCGGCCCTGCGCGAGCGGCGCGAGGATATCCCGCTCCTCGTCGAATATTTCTCACGGACCTTCACCGAGGAGAACAATTTCAAGCCCCGCAGGTTCTCTCCCGACGCCATGGGGGCCCTGACCTCCTATGCCTGGAAAGGCAACGTCCGCGAGCTCCGGAACATCATCGAGCGGCTGATGATCATGACCGACAAGGACACGATCGAGCGGCAGGACCTGCCCGAGCCGCTGCGGCAGACGCCTGAGGCCGTCCTCCCCGACGCCTCCGGGGTCAAGACCCTGCGCGAGTTCCGGGACCTGGCCGAGCGGGATTTTCTCCTGGCCAAGCTCGAGGCCAACAACTGGAACATCTCCCAGACGGCCCGGGAGATCGACACGCCGCGATCGAACCTGTACAAAAAGCTCGAACAATACGGTATAAAGATAACGGCCGGAGTGGGCGAGACGGTCGCCTCTCCTTCCCGCGAGGGGGGAGAGGAGGAAAGTCCGGACTCCGAAGGGCAGGATGGTCGCTAACAGCGACTCCGGGCGACCGGGGGAAAGTGCCACAGAAAAGACACCGCCCCTTGGGAGGCGCAAGCCTTCCGGGGAGCAAGGGTGAAATGGCGAGGTAAGAGCTCACCGCCCCGGCGGCGACGTCGGGGGCAAGGCAAACCCCATCCGGAGCAAGGCCAAATGAGCCCCACTTTGGGATCGCCCGTCCCAGGGGGCGGGTCGGCCGCTGGAGCCCCGGGGCAACCCGGGGCCTAGACAAATGACCGTCGCCCGCGCGAGCGGGGACAGGATCCGGCTTACGACCCGCTCCGGCCGTTCTCTCTTTCCGCGGGTTGTGCTATAAACGGAAGCATGGTCCCGCAGATATCCCGGTTCGCCTGGTGGAAAGGGGCCTCACCCGATGCCCGACGGGCGCTCGTAGCCGCGTCCTTCGGCTGGATGCTCGACTCGTTCGACGTCATGCTTTGGGCCATGGTCCTGGCCGCGCTCATGCCCGACCTGGGATTGAGCAAAGCGACGGCGGGACTGCTCGGGTCGCTGACGCTGGCCGCTTCGGCGGTCGGAGGTCTGCTCTTCGGACTCGTCGCCGACCGGTTCGGCCGGCGGCGGGCCCTGATGGCCTCGATCGCCATCTATTCGGTCTTCACCGCGGCCTGCGGCTTCGCCACCGGGGTCCTAATGCTGGCTGTTTTCCGCATTTTCCTGGGACTGGGCATGGGGGGCGAGTGGGCGAGCGGGGCGTCGCTCGTCTCCGAAACCTGGCCGGCCGGGCATCGCGGCAAAGCCCTGGGCATCGTCCAAAGCTCATGGGCCATCGGCTACGCCCTGGCTGCGGCCGTGGCCGCTCTCGTTCTGCCCCTGTGGGGCTGGCGAGGCGTTTTCTTCATCGGCGTCGTTCCGGCGTTTTTCACTCTCTGGATCCAACGGCGTGTCCGAGAGCCCGAGATCTGGACGGCGGCCCGGGCCGCCGCGCCGAAGACAGGGTTGGGCTTCGGCGAGATCTTCGGCCGCCGGCGCCTGCGGCTGACCCTTCTCATCACCGTAATGAACGCCTGCACCATGTTCGGCTGGTGGGGCTTCAATCTCTGGCTCCCGGCTTATCTTTCCATGGCCCCGGCCCAGGGCGGGATCGGCTTGTCCCCCCGGTCGATGTCGGCCCTGGTCATCTTCATGCAGACGGGGATGTGGCTGGGCTACATCACCTTCGGCTTCGTCAGCGACCGGCTGGGCCGCAAACGTTCCTACCTGATCTTCCTTATCGCGGCGGCCGCCTTCATGCTGCTCTACGCCCGTACCCGCCAGCCTCTCGTCCTGTTCGCCCTCGGGCCCTTCGTGGCCTTCTTCGGGACGGGCTATTTCACCGGTTTCGGCGCCCTGACCGCCGAGATCTACCCGACGGCCGTCCGGGCCACGGCCCAAGGCCTGACCTACAACACGGGCCGTATCGTCAGCGCCCTGGCCCCGTTCGCCGTGGGCTCGCTGGCCCAGACCCGGGGGTTCACGTTCTCTTTCACCATTATCGCCGCGGCATTCTTGGCCGCGGCCCTATTCTGGATGGGGATCCCGGAGACGCGCGGCCGGACCCTCGAGTGAACGGACCGGATCAAGGCAGGGTGGTCAAGGCCTGGCGGATCAGGACGAGGAGGTTGCCCGGCCAGAGGCCCAGCTGGACCACGCCCAGGGCGCACAGGAAGATCACGAGGAACAAGCCCGGGTTGTCCTGATCGAGGACGGGCTCTGTCCCCGGTCCTTGCATATACATGACGGCGATGACCTTGAAATAATACGCGACCGAAACGAGGCTTGCCAGAAGGGCCGCGGCGGCGAGAAGCACATGTCCCTTGGCCACGGCCGCGCTGAAGATCGTGAACTTGGCCAGGAACCCGGCCGTCGGCGGGATGCCGGCGAGTGAGAGAAGGAAGACGGCCAGACAGGCGGCGAGCCAGGGGTGGCGCCGGCCGAGCCCGGCGAGGTCTGAGAGCCGGGTGTGCTCTTCGCCCTGTCCGGATAGGGCCGCCAAAACGCCGAAGGCGCCCGCGTTCATGAACGCATAGGCGACGAGATAAAAAACCAGGCCAGGACCGTCCCCGGCGACGACCGCGACCAGAAGATAGCCGGAGTGGGCGATGGCCGAATACGCGAGCAGCCTCTTCACGTTCTGCTGCCTCAACGCGGCCAGATTGCCCACGAACATGGTCAGGACGGCGGCGACGCTCAGGGCGGGGACGGCGAGCGAGGCCAGCGCGCTCCGGTCGGGGAGGGGAGCCAGCAGCCGAAGGAGGACCGCCAGCCCGGCGGCCTTGGGAGCGATGGTCAGGAACGCCGTCACGGGTGTCGGAGCGCCTTCATAAACGTCGGGGGCCCACATATGGAAAGGGGCGATGGCGATCTTGAAAAAGAGAGCGGCCATGACGAGACCCAGGCCGGCGACGGCGCCCGCCGGAGGTCCCGCCGCTCCGCGGGCCGCGTCCGTCAGGCTCAGGCTTCCGGTCGTCCCGAAGACGAGGGCCAGGCCGAAAACGAAAAAGGCCCCGGCGAAGCTCCCCATGAGGAAATATTTAGCCGCCGCCTCTGAAGACGCCGGATCGCCCCGCCGCAGACCGGCCAGGGCATAGGACGCCACCGAAAGGACCTCCAGCCCGAGGAAGACGACGAGCCAGTCTTTCGACGAGGCCATGATCATCAGACCCGCGACCGCCAGGAGCAGCAGGCCGGTGAATTGGCCGAGGTTGATCTCCCGGCGCGGAGCGTAGGATAGGCTCATCAAGAGGACGAAGGCCGCGACGACGACAAAGAGGCCCATCAGGAGAAGGGCGAGAGGATCGAGCACAAGCCGGCCGCCGAAATAGGCGGGCTCGAGCGGCCAGGCTCGGACGATGAAGAAGGCCGCAACGGCCAGTGAGACGACGGCCGCGACGACGGAGACTTCGTGGTCCTTGCGCTTCAGGAACGCTTCGAAGATGAGGGCCGCCAAGGCGCCGGTGACGACGGCCATGAGCGGCGCCAGGGCGAGAGGGGACATCCTAGCGCCCCCTCTCCGGAACGCGTAACACGTCCGTCCCCGGCGCGGCGGCCGGGCGGTTCATCACGACGGCCGGCCGGGACCTCAGAGCCTCGAGATAGCGCGAGACCGAAGCGTCCATCTTCCTCAGGATCGGGCCCGGGAAGAGGCCCATGAAGACCATCAGAACAAAGATGGGGATGAGATAGGCCAGCTCGCGGCGGTTGACGTCTTTGAGACCGGGATCGTCAGGGTTTTTGAGCGGCCCTTGCATGACCCGGCGGTAGAGCCAAAGGAGATAGGAGGCGGAAAGGATGACCGTCGATACGCCGAGAACGGCCAGGACCTTGTTGGCCGTGAAGATCCCGAAGAAACAGAGGATCTCGCCGGCGAAGCCGTTGAGCCCCGGCAGTCCCGCCGACGAGAGCATGGCAACGAGGAAGAGCCCGGCGAAGACGGGCATGCGGGCCGATGCGCCGCCGTAGTCCGCGATGAGACGGGTGTGGGTCCTTTCGTAGAGGATGCCGACGCAGAGGAACAGGGCTCCCGTGCTCAGTCCGTGGTTGAGCATCTGGTAGAGGGCGCCTTCCGTGGCCTCGAAATTGAGGGAGAAGACGGCCAGCATGATCAGGCCCATATGGCTGACGCTCGAATAGGCGACGAGCGATTTCATGTCCTTCTGGACGAGGGCCATGAGCCCGCCGTAAATGATGCCGACGACGGCCAGGATCGAGAGCGCCGGAGCGAACGCCGCCGCCGCCCGGGGAAAGAGCGGGAGGCCGAGGCGGATGAAGCCGTAGGCCCCCATCTTCAGAAGGACGGCGGCCAGGAGGACCGAACCGGCCGTGGGCGCCTCGACGTGGGCGTCGGGAAGCCAGGTATGGAGAGGGAAGAGGGGGACCTTGATGGCGAAGGCCAGCGCGAACGCCAGGAAAAGCCGAGTCTGCGCGGCCGCGGGCAAGGAGAGCGTCGCCAGGTCGGCCATGGCCAGCGAATAGCTCCCCGTGGCCCGGAAATAGGCGTGGTGAAGGACGAAGATCCCGACCAGCATGAGGAGGCTTCCGGACATGGTGAAGAGGACGAACTTCATCGTCGCGTAAACGCGGCGAGGCCCGCCCCAGATGCCGATGAGGAAATACATCGGGATGAGCATCGCCTCCCAGAAGACGTAGAAAAGGAACAGGTTCAGGGAAACAAAGACGCCGATGACACCCGTCTCGAGGACGAGCATGAAGACCGAGAACTCCTTGACCCTCTCGCTCGTCGATCGCCAGGCGGAGAGAAGGGCCAGCGGCGTCAGGAACGCCGTCAGCAGGACGAGGAAGAGGCTGATGCCGTCGACGCCGACCTCATAGTCGAGGCCGCGCCCGAGCCAGGAGGCCTTCTCGACGAATTCGGTCCGGCCCGAGGCGCCGTCGAAGGCGAAAAGGAGGACGAGGGCGGCGATGAACGTCAGGAGCGAAACGGCCAAGGCGACGGTGCGCACGGCGCGGCCGGAGCCCTGGCGCAGGAAGACGAGAAGCAGGGCGCCGGCGAGCGGCAGGAAGGTCACTAGGGAGACAATGTTCAGGCCGGCGGCAAGTGCGCTCATATGAGCAGGAACCCCACGAAGAGGATCGCCCCGAGCAGGAAGGCCAAGGCGTAATCGCGCAGGAGGCCGCTCTGGAGGACGTTGAGGCCGCGGCCGGCCAGGCCCGCGGCGGCGGCCGAGCCGTTGAGCGCGCCGTCGACGACCTTGAGGTCAAAATGACGGTAGACCTGTTCGGAGCCGCGGACAAGGGGTCGGATGATGGCCGCCTCATAAGCTTCGTCGACATAATATTTGCCGGCGAGGAGCCGATAGGCGCGGGGGAAGCGGCGGACGAGGCGTTCGGGAATCGCCGGCGACCGGCGATAGAAGACAAAGGCCAGGCCGATCCCCAGAAGAGCGGAGAGCGTGGCGGCGAGGACGAGGACGACCTCGGTCGAGGGCGCCAAGTGATGCGTGACAGGCCGCAGAACGCGCCCTGCAAAGCGGCCGAAGATATTGGCCCGGTCGCCGAACAGGACGGGCAGCCCGGCGAATCCGGCGAAAGCGGAAAAAACGGCCAGGACGACGAGCGGCACGGTCATCGTCCGCGGGGATTCATGAAGGTGCCGTTCCGGAGCGGGCCCGGCCTTGGGCTCTCCATAAAAGGTCCGATAGATCAGCCGGAACATGTAGAACGCCGTCATGACCGCGCCGGCGAGGCCGAGAGCGTAGAGGACGTACCGGCCGCCGGCGAAGGCGCTCCTCAGGATGGCGTCCTTGGAAAAGAAGCCTGAAAGGAACGGCACGCCGGAGATGGCCAGAGCTCCGACGAGGAAGACCGGGAAGGTCGCGGGCAGGCTCTTGCGAAGCCCGCCCATGCGGCGCATGTCCTGCTCGCCGCCCAGGGCGTGGATGACGCTCCCGGCCGCAAGGAAGAGCAGGCTCTTGAAGAAGGCGTGCGTGACAAGATGGAAGAGGCCGGCGGCATAGGCCCCGACGCCGCAGCCCAGGAACATATAGCCGATCTGGGAGATCGTGGAATAGGCCAGGACGCGCTTGATATCGTTCTGGACAAAGGCCATGGTCGCGGCGAAGACGGCCGTCACGGCCCCGATCCAGGCCACGACGGAAGACGCGGCGGCCGAGGCCGCGTAGAGGCCGCTCAGGCGGCAGACCATGTAAACGCCGGACGTGACCATGGTCGCCGCATGGATCAAGGCCGAGACCGGGGTCGGGCCCTCCATGGCGTCGGGAAGCCAGACATAGAGCGGGATCTGAGCCGACTTGCCGGTGGCTCCGACGAAAAGGAGGATCGCGATGAGCGTGACCAAGGCCGGGGACAAGAGGGCCGCGGCCGGCGCGGCGTTGATGGCGGAGAGGCTCGAGCTCCCGACGGCCGTGAGCAAAAGCAGAATGGCGATGATGAAGGCCGCGTCGCCGATCCTGTTGACGACAAAAGCCTTCATCCCGGCCTTGGCCGCGGCCGGCCGGTCGAACCAGAAGCCGATGAGGAGGTACGAGCAAAGCCCGACGCCCTCCCAGCCCACGAACATCAGCACGATGTCGCCGGCGAGGACAAGGACGAGCATGAAGAAGGTAAAGAGGTTGAGAAAGCCGAAATACCGGTCGTAGGCTTTGTCGTCCGCCATATACCCGGCGGAGTAGACATGGATCAGGAACCCGACACCCGTGACCACCAGGGCCATGACCGCGGCCAGCTCGTCGAATCGGAAGGTGATCGACGTCGAGAACGACCCGGACACGATCCAACTGAGGAGCGTTCTGGTGAGGCCTGTCCCGGACCGGGCCTGGACAAGACGGACAAGCCCGGCCGTCGACAGGACGAACGAGATCAAGACCGCGAGCGAGGCCTGGAGACCGATCCATCGCCGGGACATCCTCCGGCCGAAGAGCAGGAGGACGAAGGCGCCGGCCCCGGGTACGAGCGGGATGAGCCAGAAGAGATCGGCCATGCTAGCCCTTGAGGTCCTTCAGGTCGTCGGTCCGGATGGACTTCCGCCGGCGGAAAACGAGAACGATGATGGCCAGGCCGACGACCGCCTCTGCCGCGGCGACCGTGATGACAAAGAGCACGAGGGCCTGGCCGTCCGCCTTGCCGGTGGCCCTGCCGAGGGCCAGGATGGCAAGGTTGCCGGCGTTGAGCATGATCTCCACGGCCATGAACTGGACGAGCAGGTCCTTCTTGACAAAAAAGGCGATCGTCCCCAGGACGAAGAGGAGCGCGGCCAGGCCGAGGAAGGCGAGGGGAGGGATCATTCCCCCTCCCTGCGGCCGGCCAGGGCCAATGCGCCGACGAGCGCGGCGAGGATCAGGAGCGAGGTGATCTCGAAGGCGTAGAGGTAGTCCGTGAACAGCAGCCGTCCAAGATGGGCCAAGTCGCCGCCGGCGGCAGCGGAGGCACGGCCCGCCGAGAGGGCCTGCCGTCCGGCCAAGACCAGCTCAGCCAGGAGGACCAGGCCCAACCCGCCGGCCAGGACGACCTTGAGCCGTCTCTTCTCGCGCGGCCCGGCCTCCCGCAGATCGAACATCATGATGGCGAAAAGGAAGAGGACCATGATGGCCCCGGCATAGACCAGGACCTGGACGCCGGCGGCGAAAGGGGCCTCGAGGAGGCCGAAGATCCCGCCCAGGCTGGCGAACGCCAGAACGAGGAAAAGGGCGTTGTGGGCCTGGTTCCGCGAGACGATCATGGCCGTGACCGCGCCGGCGCACAGAATGGACAATATCGCGAAAATCACCCAGGCCATGGAAATCTCAATCTATTGTTCCGCGCGGCCAATGTCAAGCCGACGAGGAGGTCGACGAGGAGGTGCGGCCGGTCAGACGGCGAAGCGGAAATTGATGATGTCGCCGTCCCGGACGGGATAGCTTTTGCCTTCCAGTCGGAGGGTGCCGTCCGTCCGGCAGCCGGCGATGTCGCCGCGGGCCACGAAATGCTCGTAGGAGACGACCTCGGCCCGGATGAAGCCGCGCTCGATATCGGAATGGATGGCGCCGGCGGCGCTCATGGCCACGGTGCCGTCGCTCACGGTCCAGGCCTTGACCTCGTCGCTGCCGACGGTGAAGAACGAGATCAGGCCCATCATCCGGTAGGCCGTGGCGATCAGGCGGTCCAGGGCCGAGCGCTCGATCCCGTAATCGGACCGGAAGCCGGCGGCGTCCTGGTCGGGAAGCTGGCGGATCTCGCTTTCAAGACGGGCCGAGAGCCCGACGGCCGCCGTTTGCGGCCCGACGGCCCATTCTTGGAAGGGGGCGAGCGACTTGGCCTCGCTCCGGATCTCGTCCTCGTCGAGGTTGACGGCCGCGATCAATGGCTTGGCGGTCAAAAACCGGAAGCCGCGGAGAAGGAGCTCCTCGTCCTCGGAGAGATCGAGGACGCGCAGGGGCCTCTCGGATTCGAGCTGGGCCTGACACTTCTCGAGGGCGGCCAGCTCGCGGACATCCCGGTCGCTCTTTTTCGAGGCGATCTGCTTCCGCAGGCGGTCGACGCGGCTCTCGACGATGGCTAGGTCGCTCAGGAGGAGCTCCGTCTCGATCGAGGCCAGGTCGCGCCGGGCGTCGACCGTCCGGAGGGGATGGGGCACGGCCGGATCGCGGAAGGAGCGAACGACGGCGAGAAGGGCGTCGGCCGTCCGCAGCTTGCCCAGGAACTGCTCAGTGAAGGAAGTTTCTTTAGGATCGCCGCCGCTGAGGCCCTGCAGCTCGACAAACTCGATCGAAGCGGCCGTTTTCTTCTTGGGTTCGAAGATCGACGCTAGCTTCTCGAGGCGGGGATCGGGCACCTTGACGACGGCCACGGGATCGGTCCCCTTGGCCAGGGCCGACTCGGGCGAAGCCCCCGTCAAGGCGGAGAAAAGCGAGGTTTTCCCCGACTGGGGGAGGCCGACGATACAGATCTTCATTGGCGTTTTCCTTCGGGGGATGATCCTGACGAAGAAAAGAAGCGCCCATTATAGCGAAATGAGCGCTGCCGTTCAAGAATCGTTGACAAGGCGGCCTGATTTGCTATAATGACGGCGTACCGCGGGGTAGAGCAGCCTGGTAGCTCGTCGGGCTCATAACCCGGAGGTCGCTGGTTCAAATCCAGCCCCCGCTACCATCCGATCGCAGATTCCCTGAAATAGATGAGGCCCCCGGCCTCTGCCTGCGTTCTTTTTTTTCTCGAGCCCACAGTGGCAAACGGGCTCGAGCCTGCGGAGATCAGTCCGTTCCCACCGCGTCCCAGCAATAAGTGCAGAGCTTGTCCTTGGGCAGGCCGATGGCCTCGATGAGGTCCGGGAGCCGCTGGTAGCGCAGTGTGCTCAGGCCGAGCGTGCGCGACACCCACTCGACCATGGCCTCGTATTTGGGCGTTCCGGCCTGGGTGTAATCCTCGAAATGCTTGAAGTCCGGGCCCTCGAGCGCGGCGATGGCCCTGCGGGCGGCCAGGTCGAGCTCCGAACGCGACCGGGAGAAGTTGAGGAACTTGCAGCCGTAGACGAGGGGAGGGCAGGCCGGCCGCATGTGGACCTCGCGCGCCCCGGACTCATAGAGGCGCTTGATCGTGTCCTGGAGCTGTGTCCCGCGGACGATCGAGTCCTCGCAGAACAGGAGCTTGTGGCCCTGGATGATCTCGCGGATGGGGATGAGCTTCATCCGGGCCACCTGGTCGCGGATGGCCTGGTTCTGCGGCATGAAGCTCCGGGCCCAGGTCGGGGTATATTTGACGAACGGCCGCCGGAAGGGGAGGCCGGCCTCCGCCGCGTAGCCCAGCCCATGGCCGATGCCGGAATCGGGGATGCCGGCGACGAGGTCGATCTTGACGTTGTCGTTGCGGGCCAGGAACGCGCCGCAGCGGTTTCGGACCGTCTCGACATTGATGCCTTCGTAGCTCGAGGCCGGGTAGCCGTAATAGACCCAGAGGAACGAGCAGATGCGGAGCTTTTTGCCGGGACCGACCAGGGTTTCGGCGCCCTCGGCCGTGATCCTGACGATCTCGCCGGGGCCTAGGAAGCGCTCGATCTCGTAGCCGAGGTTAGGGAAGGCGCACGTCTCCATGGACACGGCGCAGGACCCCGGCTTCTTGCCCAGGACGAGCGGCGTCCGGCCGAGCTTGTCGCGCGCGGCCAGGATGGCGCCGTCGGTCAGGATCAGGATGGAGGAGGATCCCTGGATGAACTCCCAGACGGCCCGGATGCCATCCTCGAACGTGTCCTCGCGGTTGATCATGGCCGCGATGAGCTCGGTCGGGTTGATCTCGCCGCCCCGCATCTCGGAGAAATGGAGGCATTTGCCGCGGAAGGCGCGGTCGACGAGCTCGTCGATGTTCTTGACGACCCCGACGGTGGCGATGGCGTAGTTGCCGAGATGGGAGCGGATCAGGAGCGGCTGGTCCTCGTAGTCGCTGATGACGCCGATGCCCCGTTCGCCATGGAGCTTCGTGACGTCGTCGGCGAATTTCGAGCGGAACTGGGCGTTCTCGATGTTGTGGATGTAGCGCGTCAGGCCCACGTTGTTATCCGTGGCCAGTCCGCCCCGCTTCGTGCCAAGGTGGGAATGATAGTCCGTGCCGTAGAACAGGTCGTCGATGACGTCGCTCTTGCCGGCCACGCCGAATAATCCGCCCATCGTGTCCTCCTCCCGCTCAACGCAGAATCGAGATCGGCCCGGCCATGATGCGGCCCATGATAACACCGGCCCGCAGGCTATTCAATTTAAAATTACGGTTCCGAAGACAATGGGCGTCCCCGCTCAATCTGTGATAGAATTCCCGCGTAATATCCTGAAGGAGGGCGACATGTTCAAAGCCGCGACCTACGTCGAGAGACGGGATCTCCTGAGAAAATCCGTTGGCTCCGGGCTCATGGTCTTCCTCGCCAACGAGGAAGCCCCGATGAACTACCCGGCCAACACCTACCATTACCGGCAGGACAGCTCGTTCCTGTATTTCTTCGGCCTGTCCTCGCCGGGGCTAACGGCCGTCATGGACGCCGATACGGGCACGGACACGCTCTTCGGCGACGACATCGGCATCGAAGACATCATCTGGGAGGGCGAGCTGCCCAAGCTCAAGGACCGGGCGCTCGAGGTCGGCGTACGCCTGACCAAGCCCCGGGCCGCCTTCACCGAGACCGTCCGCCAGGCTCGCGTCGCGGGCCGGGCCGTCCACTACCTGCCGCCTTATCGAGCCGACAACAAGATCGTCCTCAGCGACCTCCTCGGCATCCCCGTCGGCGAGCTCCGGGCCAAGGCCTCGGCAGCGCTCATCAAGGCCTCGGTCGACCAGCGGATCATCAAGTCCAAAGAAGAGATCCGCGAGATCGAGTGCGCCGTGGCCGTCAGCCGGGAGATGTATCTCAGCGCCATGAAGCTGGCCAAGCCCAACCGCTATGAATACCAGGTCTCGGGGGCCATGGAGGGCATCGCCCTGAGCTACGGCATGCACCTCGCCTTCCCCCCCATCGTCACCGTCAACGGTCAGATCTTCCACATGCATTCCCACGACAACCCGCTCGCGCGCGGACGGATGCTCGTCTGCGACTGCGGCGCGGAAGCGCCCAGCGGCTACGCCTCCGACATCACCCGCAGCGTTCCGGTCGGCGGCCGCTTCAACGCCCGCCAGAAGGCCATCTACGAGATCGTCCTCGCCGGGCAGGAATCGGCCATCAAGGCCATGAAGCCGGGCGTCAACTTCAAGGACATCCACCTCCAGACGGCCCGGGTCATCACCGACGGCCTGAAGGCCCTCGGCCTGATGAAGGGCGACACGGCCGAAGCCGTGGCCGCCGGCGCCCACGCCCTCTTCTTCCCGCACGGCCTGGGCCATAACCTCGGCCTCGACGTCCACGACATGGAGGACTACGGCGAGAACAACGTCGGCTACGGGGAGAAGGTCGCGCGCAGCGAGCAGTTCGGGCTGGCCTACCTGCGCATGGCCCGCGAGCTCCGGCCGGGCCACGTCATGACCGTCGAGCCCGGCGTCTACTTCATCCCGGCCCTCTTCGGCCTCTGGAAGAAGGAGAAGAAGCACCGCGACTTCATCGTCTTCGACGCGGTCGAGAAGTTCCTCGATTTGGGCGGCGTCCGCATCGAGGATGACGTGCTGGTCACCGAGAAGGGCCGGAAGGTCCTCGGGCCGCCCATCCCCAAGACGGTCGCCGAGGTCGAAAAGGCCTGCCGGGCTTGAGGATCGCGCTCGTTCAGCAGCACGCCGGCCCCGATCCGGAGGCGAACCGGGCCAGGGGCGAGGCCGCCTTCCTCGAGGCCGTCCGCAATGGCGCCCGGTGCGTTGCCTTCGCCGAGCTGGCCTTCACCCGTTTCTATCCCCAGTTCCCGGCCAGGCCGGGAAGCGCCTTGTTGGCCGAGCCCGTCCCGGGGCCGACGACGGATCTCTTCTCCGCCCTGGCCCGCGAGACGAACACGGTCGCGGTCCTGAACCTGTTCGAGCGCGACGGCGACAAGACCTTCGATTCCTCGCCGGTCATCGACGCCGACGGCAGCCTCCTCGGCGTCGCCCGCATGGTCCACATCATGGAGGGCCCGCGCTTCCACGAAAAGGGCTATTACACCCGCGGCGACCGGACTGAATTCGTCTTCTCGACGGCCGCCGGCCGCATCGGCGTCGCCATCTGCTACGACCGTCATTTCCCCGAGTACATGCGCGGCCTCCGGCTGGCCGGGGCCGAGCTCGTCATCGTTCCCCAGGCCGGAGCGGTGGGGGAGTGGACCCCCGGGCTCTTTGAAGCCGAGCTTCAGGTGGCCGGGTTCCAAAACGGCTATTTCGCGGCCCTCATCAACCGCGTCGGCCGGGAGGAGGATCTCGACTTCGCCGGCGAGTCGTTCGTCGTCGATCCCGGCGGGGCCGTCATCGCCCGGGCCCCGGCCGGAAGCGATCACATCCTTTATGCCGATTGCGACCTGGCCAAGAACGCGGCCTCGCCTGCGGCCCGCCACTTCCTCGAAGACCGCCGGCCCGCGGTCTATCGGGCCATGGGCCTCACGGGCCCCGATCCGAAGGACGGCTGATGGCGCTCTGGTACGTCATCAACACCAGGCCGAAGAAAGAGAGCCAGGTCGAGCGGCTCTTCGCCGCCGGCGGCTTCACGGTTTACATCCCCAAGTATGTCAAAGAGAAGCGGGTCGTGCCCTTTTTCCCGGGCTACGGGTTCCTTCGCTTCGAGTTCCCCGAGCAGTATCAGATGGTGAAATACACCCGGGGCGTCAAGCGCGTCGTCGGGAATGACGCCGGACCGACCCCCATCCCCGAGGAGGCCGTGGCCGGCATCAGGGTCCGGGAGCGGGACGGGCTCATCGTCTTCGAGCGATACGGCGAGGAACCGGCGGTCGGCGACGAAATCGAGGTCGTCGAAGGGCCGCTCAAGGGGCTGAAGGGCATCTTCCGCAAAGAGGTCGGCGCGAGCGAGCGGGTGATGATCCTTCTGAACTACGTCTCCTACCAGGGCATGCTGCTGATCGAAAAGGCCAAGCTCAAAAGAGCTACTTGAGGGCTTTGAGCGCGTCCAGGAACGGCTGGCTCAGGCTGTTCGACGAGAAATAAACAACCCCGGCGGCCCCGAGCGCCTTGGTGAGGCGCATCTCCTCGATCATGCCTTCGGGGGTGTTCTGGTTGTGGGACGTGCCGATGCCGATCCCGGGGCAGACCTGGACCCCGCCTCTGGCATAGCCGGCGGCCTCGCGGGCCAGCGTCTCGTAGAGCTTGACGTCGTTCGTATAGAGCATGGGGTTGAGCATGTCGACCAGGCCCTCGCGGCCCCAGGCCGCCCAGTCCTGGCCGATCGCGACGCGGGCGTTCACGGCGTCCGGGAAGACGGCGGCGCTGATCTTGATCTTGCGGCCCGCGCCCTTCAGGGCCTCCCGCAGCTCCTTGACGAAGACAGTGACCCGGTCCGTGTTCCAGCGCAGCCAGACGTTCCAGGCCGGATTGCCGGTGTCGCGGGCCTTGACGGCGGCCATGTCGATGCCCGTGTCGGCCTTGAAGAGCTTGAGGGTCTCGGCGTCGAAGCTGAAGAAGGGCTCCGTCGGCTCGCAGGGATAGCGGATGTAGTCGAGGTGGACCCAGCCCACGTCGTACTTGCGGACGAGCTCGAGCATCAGGCTGATCTCATAGGCGCGGACGGCCGGCAGGGCGGGGTTGGCTGCGGCCACCATCTCTTTTTTCGGCGACGCGATGAGCCATTCCGGGTGCTCCCGGACCTGTCCGAGGATGGCCGATTCGGGGAAGACGCAGAACCACGGATGGACGCTCATTTTGCGAGCCGCGGCCTCGGCCAGGAACGTGCCGAAGAAGTCCCAATCGTAAGCCGGGTCCCGGACACCGATCTCGCTCGGGTAATAGACATACCCCGAGGTGGTCTTGACGAGCATGATCAGAGTATTGATGCCGGCCTTGCCGTATTCGTCGAGGGTGGCCTTGATCTTTTCGACGGCCTTAGCCTTGTCCGGCCCGAAAAAGCCGGGATGCATCCAGATGCCGCGGACCGGCATGGTCAGGGACGAACCGGCCGCGCCGGCGGAGCAGGCCGGGGCGAAGGGCAGGGCCAGAGTGAGGACGAACAGAGCGAGGATGGCCAGCGAGCCGATTCTCATGGCGAGGACTCCTTACTTGGTTCTTGTTCGGCGAGGCCGGCCGTGACCGCCGCCGCCGGGCGTCTCGACCCTCAGCACGTCGCCGGCGCCGAGCTTGACGTTGGCCTTTGAGCCGATGACCCGGGTCCGGCCGCGGCTGATGATCGAGTTGCGGCCCTTGGCGCCGGGGCCCCCGCCCTGAGCTCCGAAGGGAGCGAAGCGGCGGCGCTCGGAGATGACGGTCAGATCGACGGGTACACAGAATTCATATTCGCGGACGATCCCGTCGCCGCCGGGCCGGGCCCCCCGGCCGCCTGAGCCCCGTCTCAGCCCGTAGCGGCGGATCTTCAGCGGCAGGTAGTTCTCGAGGGCCTCGACGGGGGTGTTGAGCGAGTTCGTCATGTGGGTATGGACGCCGCTGAGACCCGGTGAGACCGCTCCCCCGCCCATGCCTCCGCCGATCGTCTCGTAATAGGCGAAACGCCGGTTCCGCCCGGGATCGCGGCCGCCGAAGGCGACATTGTTCATCGTGCCCTGGCTCGCGGCCGGGATGCGACCGGGCAGGGCCTTGGCCAGAGCTCCGAGAAGGACGTCGACGATCCGCTGGGAGGTCTCGACGTTGCCTCCGGCGCACGCGGCCGGGAACTCCGCATTGACGATCGAGCCCCGGGGCGCGACGATCTCGAGCGGCCGCATCAGACCGGTGTTGAAGGGGATGTCCTCCTCGACGAGCGAGCGGAAGACGTAAAGAACGGCCGAACAGGTGATGGCGAAGTTGGCGTTCACTCCGCCCGCGGTCTGCGGAGAGGAGCCCGTGAAATCGACGATGGCCCGATCGCCCTTGACCCGGACTTTGACCGCGATCCGGACGGGGCGGTCCGAGATGCCGTCGTCGTCGAGGTGGTCGGCGAAACTGTAGAGGCCGTCCGGGACGGCGCGCAGCGTCTGGCGCAGGAACTTCTCCGAGTAATCCTGGATAAGCCTGGCATAGAGGCGGACCTTGCCGGGGCCGAAGCGGGCCACGGCCTCCTCGATCCGGGCCCGGCCGATCTCGTTCCCCGCGACCTGGGCCAGCAAATCGCCGCGCCGTTCGTCGGGTGTCCGGACGTTGGCCAGAAGGAGGTCGAAGACGGCCCGGTCGAGCCGGCCGCGGGCATAGAGCTTGAGCGGCGGGATGATCAGGCCCTCCTGGAAGAGCTCGGTCGCGAGCGGCATGGAGCCGGGGGTCATGCCGCCGACGTCCGAGTGGTGGGCCCGGTTGGCGACGAAGAACGCCAGGCGGCCGCCCATGAAGACCGGCGAGATGCAGGTGATGTCGGGGAGATGCGTCCCGCCGCGGTAGGGATCGTTGAGGATGACCAGGTCGCCCGGCTCAAAGGCCACGGCCTTGAGCGCGGCCTGCACCGAGAGCGGCATGGCCCCGAGATGGACGGGAATGTGCGACCCCTGGGCCAGGGTCCCGCCGTCGCGGTCGAAAAGGGCGCACGAGAAGTCCTTACGCTCCTTGATGTTGGGGGAGAGGGCGGTCCGGCCGAGGACGGCGGCCATTTCCTCGGAGATGGCGACGAAGACGTTCTTGAAGAGCTCGAGCTCGATCGGATCCACGGTCTTCATCGCGCCGCCTTCTTGATGACGATGTTCAGATAGGCATCGACGGCCGCCGTGAAGCCGGGCGGCAGATAGGTCGTCGATTCGGGATCGATGACGAGCGCCGGCCCCGCGACCCGGTGGCCAGGGCCCAGCTTGGACCGGTCATAGACGGCCCCTTGGCGAAGGGCATTGCCGGTGTGGATGGCCTGCTTCTTGATGATCGCGCGGGACGGCGCGGATCCGGCCCGGGGCTCCCGTTCGAGCGGAATCTTCGGCGTCAGGGCCACAGCCTTGATCCGCAGGTTGACGATCTCGACCGGCCTGTTGTCATGGCGGTAGGAATAGAGGCGCTTGTGGCGGCGGTGGAAGCTCTCGAGGAAGGCCTGGCCGAGGGTCCGGGCCCGCCGGTAGGGGACCTCGATCTCGTAGGATTGACCGAAGTAGCGGCAGTCGAGGGAGCGCTCGAGAACGAGATCCTTCGCCGCGAAGCCGTCCGCGGCCATGTCCCGCCGGCTTTGTGCCTCGAGCTTCCCGAACTCGGACTCGAGAAGCGCGATCGAGATCCAGTCGTCCGTTTTCATCAGGGACTTGGTGAAGTCCTTGACCGGATCGGACATGAGCAGGCCGAAGGCCGAGAGGACGCCGGCATTACGAGGCACGAGGACCGTGGGCATACCGAGGTGCGCGGCCATTTCGACGGCGTGCATGCCGCCGGCCCCGCCGAACGAGAAAAGAGTGAACGCGCGGGGATCGATGCCTCGCTCGACGGAGATGACGCGGATGGCCTTCTCCATGTTGGCGTTGGCGATGGCCACGATGCCGAGGGCGGTTTCCGTCTCCGACTTGCCGAGGGCCCGCCCCAGCCGGGTCACGGCCCCGCGGCTCCGCTCGGGATAGATCGCCATGCGGCCGCCGAGGAAGAAGTCGGGATCGAGGCGCCCAAGGCAAAGGTTGGCGTCGGTCACGGCCGGAAGGTCGCCCTTGCCGTAGCAGGCCGGCCCGGGATCGGCTCCCGCGCTTTGCGGTCCGACCCGGAGCGAGCCGCCGCGGTCCGTGTAGGCGATCGAACCGCCGCCGGCGCCGACCGAATGGATGTCGATGATCGGCAGGCGGATGGGAAAATCGCCGATCCGGCTTTCGTGGGTCCGGCGGATGCCGCCCTCGATGAGCGAGACGTCGGTCGACGTGCCGCCCATGTCGAAGCTGACGACGTTGGGGAAGCCCGCGGCCCGGGCCAGGGCGCGGGCCCCGACGACGCCTCCGGCCGGCCCGGAGAGGGCCGTCTTGATGGGCTCGACGCGGGCCCGGACGGGCGAGATATAGCCCTCGTTCGATTGCATGATGCGCAGGTCGGCCCGGCCGATGCGGCGGTCGAGCTCGCCGAGGTAGCGGTCCATGACGGGCATGAGAAAGGCGTTGATGGCCGCGGTCGAGGTCCGTTCGAACTCGCGATGTTCCGGGAGGAGGCGGCTCGAGACGGTGAAGAGGAGGCCCGAGCGCTCGAGCTCGGCGGCCACGATCTCCTCGTTCGTGGGATTGGCGTAGGAGTGGAGAAGGCAGACGGCGACGGCCTCGCTGCCGGCCCTCTTGATCTTGCCGATGACGCGGCGGACCTCGGTCCGGTCAACGGGCCGCTCGATCTCGCCGGAGGCCAGCGTCCGCTCCCGCAGCCCGAAGCGCCGCGAGGCAGGGATGAGCTCGAACCGGCTCTCCGGTTCGAGGGCGTAGAGGTTGCGGCGGGTCTGGCGGCCGATGGCCAGGATGTCCTTGAAACCGGCGGTCGTGATCAGGGCGATGCGGCCGCCTTTCTGTTGGAGGAGGGCGTTCGTGGCCACGGTCGTGCCGTGGACGACAAAGACCGCGGGGCCGTCCTGGAGAAGGCCGCCGAGGCCCTCGAAGATGGCCCGGGAGGGATCGCGGGGGGTTGAGAGGACCTTCCGGTTCGAGAGCCGGCCATCCTTCCAGATGACAAAATCGGTAAATGTCCCGCCGGTATCCACCCCAACACGGACCTTGGCGGATTTCGGGCGGCGTTCCATGGGCGGACGCCTATTAAATCGTCAACGGGGTTCCGAAGTCAAGGAGCAGGCGATGCCCGAGGGGGCTCAGTGGCAGGTGCTGCAGGATTTCGAGGAGCAACTGGTGCAACTCGAGGACGAAGAGGCCTTGAGGCGGCTCGAGCCGCCGCCGATGCCGAAGCAGGAGATCACTTTCTGGACGTCCGCCGCGCCGCACTCGGCGCAGACGACGTCTTTCTCTTTGCCGACGGCGACAAGGCTCTCGAACCTCTTGCCGCACTTCTTGCAGACAAATTCATAAAGTGGCATACCAGCGCTATTTTACAGGAACCCGGCCGGGCCGTCTATTTCGCCAGAGCTATCGCCTCGATCTCCACTTTGACGTCGCGGGGCAGGCGGGCCACCTGGACGGCCGCACGGGCCGGGTTGGGGGCCTTGAAGAACTCGGCGTAGACCGCATTCATCTTGCCGAAATCGTTCATGTCTTGGAGGAACACGGTCACTTTGACGGCCTCGTCGAGCGACGAGCCGGCCGCCTCGAGCACGGCGGAGACGTTCTTCAGGACCTGGCGGGTCTGGCCCTCGATCGTCCCCTGGTTGAGCTCGCCCGTGGCCGGATCGATCGGGATCTGGCCCGAGCAGAAAACGAAGCCGTTGGCGATGATGCCCTGGGAATAGGGGCCGATGGCCTTCGGCGCGTTGTCGGTCATGACTTGCTTCTTCATGGTCTTACTCCTTTGAAGGGCCGGCAGAGCATTCGGCCCGATGACGGCCAGAAAGCCCGCGGCGCCCAAGAACTTGCGTCGTTTCATGCCCGTTCCATTTAAAGGCCAAATTGGGACGTTTCGAAACGTCCCTTTGCTCAAACCGAGAGATCGTCGATCGCGGCCGTCAGGAACTTCCAGAACTTCTCGACCGAGCCGGTGTGGACGTGCTCCTCGGGCGAATGCGGGTTCTTCATCGTCGGCCCGAAGGAGATCATGTCCATCCCGGGGAACTTCTCGCCGATGATGCCGCACTCGAGGCCGGCGTGGATGGCCTCCACCTTGGCCTCGGAGCCGAACGACTTGAGGTAGAGCGCTTTCAGCTTCTTGAGCAGCTCCGAATCGAGGTTCGGCATCCAGCCCGGATAGCCGTCATGGCACTCGGCCTTGGCCCCGGCCAGGGCGCAGACCGACTTGATGACGTCGCGGGTCGCCTCGAGGGCCGAAGCCACGGAGCTCCGGGAGCTGCAGAGAACCTCGAAGGCCGCCTTGCCCGTCTTGACGATGGCCAGGTTCGTCGAGGTCTCGACGAGGCCGGAAATCTCGGGGTGCATGGCGATGACGCCGTGCGGGACGGCCAGGAGGAAATCGATCAGCGTGTGCTGGCAATCCGAGGTCATGGCGAAATCACGGCCGTCCAGGGCCTCGAACGCGTAGGACGCGCCGGGCTCGACGGCCTTGTACTCGATCTTGATCTTGTCGAAGGCCTTCTTGAGGGCCGTGGTCAGGGTCCTAACCTGGACCGGCGGGCAGGCGAGGATGCCAACGGCCTCGCGGGGGATCGCATTGTGCTTGCTGCCGCCCTCGACGCTGATCAGTTCGAACTTGGCCGCCCCCTGGGCCGGGGCGAGCATCCGGGCCATCAGCTTGATGGCATTGCCCCGCCCCTGGTTGATGTCGATCCCGGAATGGCCGCCCCGGAAGCCGCGGACGTGGAGCTTAAAGAGGTTCTTCGAAGCGGTCTTCTTGCGCTCGATGGGGAGAACGAGCGTAGAATCCGCCCCGCCGGCGCAGCCGATGGTGAAGACCCCCTCGTCCTCGCTATCGAGGTTGAGGAGCATCTTGCCCGAGAGGAACCCCTTCTGAATCTTGTTGGCCCCGGTCAGGCCCGTTTCCTCGTCAACCGTGAACAGGAACTCGAGCGGGCCATGGATGAGGGTCTTGTCTTCCATCACCGCCAGGCAGGCCGCCAGGCCGATGCCGTTGTCGGCTCCGAGGGTCGTGCCCTGGGCATAGACCCATTCACCGCGGATCTCGGCCTGGATCGGGTCCTTGCAGAAGTCGTGGACCTTATCCGAGTTCTTCTCGCAGACCATGTCGAGATGGCCCTGGAGAATGGCTCCGACGGCGCCCTCGCGCCCGGCGGTCGCCGGCTTGCTGACGAGAACGTTGCCGACGCGGTCGCGCTTGCCCGGCAGGCCGAGCGAAGCGGCCACCGAAAGGACATAGTCCCCGAGGGCCTTTTCACTGCCCGAGCAATGCGGGATGGTCAGGATCTTGGCGAAATGCTTCCAGAGAAGCTCAGGTTTAAGCTGATTGAGGGACGAAGCCATAGCATCTCCTTTGCGCCGGGTTTGTCCGAGAACGGCATCATGACATAAACGGGAGGTGGATTCAAGCCGGTCGCAAGGGTATAATCGGGGCGATGAGAGCCTTAGTTCGCTCCCTTTTTGTCCTTCTTTTGGCCGTTGGGGCGGTCCGCGCCGGGTCTGCTCCCGCTCCCGGGAAGGTCCGGATCATGGCCACGGTCTTTCCGCTGGGCGAATTCGCCACCGAGATCGCGGGAGATATAGCCGAGGTCAACCCTCTCCTGCCGCCGGGCGCCGGGGTCCACACCTGGCAGCCCCGGCCCGGAGACATCTCCCGTCTGGCGGCCTGCGACCTCTTGATCTATATCGGCTCCGGCCTCGAACCCTGGCTCCCGGGGATGCTCAGGGCCTTTCCGGCCGGGCGCCTCCGCACCCTCGAGGCGGCCGCCGGCCTGGCCGTCGCCGGGTCCGCGGAAGAGGAGGAACACGAAGGGGAACGCGAGCACGGCCCGCTCGATCCCCACGTATGGCTCGACTTCGGTCTCGACGAGGCCATCGTCGACCGCATCGCGGCAGCCCTGGCCGCGATCGAGCCCGCCGCCGGACCCGAGTTCGCGGCCAACGCCGGACGTCTCAAGGAGCGGCTCCGGTCGCTCGACGCCGAGTTCCGGGCCGGCCTGGCCGGCTGCCGCGGCCGGACGATCGTCCTCGCGGGGCATGCCGCGTTCGGCTACCTGGCCCGCCGCTACGGGCTTCTGCAGACGTCGCTCTACGGGCTCAGCCCGGACGCCCAGCCCAAGCCCCAAGACCTTATCCGGGCCGTCGATTTCTGCAAGAAAAACGGAATCCGTACGGTCTTCACGGAGAACTCCGTTCCTCCTGACCTCTCCGAGACGCTGGCCCGGGAGATCGGCGGCCGCGTCCTCGCCCTCTATGCCGGCCATAACCTGACCCGCGAGCAGCAGGAGAAGCGAGCGAGCTTCTTCGACCTCATGAAGGAGGACCTGGCCCGCCTGAAGGACGGGCTCGGGTGCCGGTGACGCCATGATCCTCGCGGCCCTTCGCCACGTCTCCTTTGCCTATGATGGGGATCCCGTCCTCCTCGACGTCGACCTCGCCATCGAATCCGGGGATTTCCTGGCCATCATCGGGCCGAACGGATCCGGCAAGACGACCCTCGTCAAGATCATCCTTGGGCTCCTCCGGCCGTCATCCGGGGAGGTCGAGATCTTCGGCCGGCCGCCGTCGGCCTTCACCGACTGGGACAAGATCGGTTATGTGCCCCAGAAGGCCACGCACATCGACGCCTTCTTCCCGGCTTCGGTCGAAGAGGTCGTCGGCATGGCCTTGGCCTCGGCCCGGCGGAAGGGGCGCCCCTCGACCCGCGAGGCCCGCCAGAGAGTGCGCCGGGCCCTCGAGGCCGTCGGCATGGCCGAGTTCGCCAGGACCTCGATCGGCCGGCTCTCGGGCGGACAGCAACAACGGGCCTTCATCGCCCGGTCCCTCGTCACGGCGCCGCAGGTGCTCTTTCTCGACGAGCCCACGACCGGCGTCGACGCCGACACCCAGGCCGCTTTCTACGACATGCTCGACCGCCTGAACAAGAGAGAGGGATTGACCATCGTCCTCGTCACGCACGACGTCGGCATCGTCAACAAGCATGTCAACCGCGTCGCCTGTCTCAACCAGCGGCTGGTCTACCACGGCGACCACGCCGGGTTCTGCCGCTCCGAGGCCTTCCGCGAGATGATCGGGCACGGCGACCATCTCATCTCCCACCAGCACTAAAAGAAATGCACGCCCTTTTCGCCTACGGCTTTCTGCAGCGGGCCTTCCTGGCGGGGATCCTGATCGCCGTGGCCTGCGCCGTCCTCGGCGTGTTCCTCATCCTCCGCAAGGACGCCATGATCGGCCACGGGCTTTCGCACATCGCCTTCGCGGGCGTCGCCCTCGGCCTCTTCCTGAACGTGCTGCCTCTCGCCGCCGCTCTGGTCGTGGCCGTCGCCGGGTCCTTGGCCATCGTCCACGTCAAGGGCCGGGCCGGCCTCCACGGCGACACGGCCATCGGCGTCTTCAGCAGCCTGGGCCTTGCCGTCGGCATCCTCCTGGCCTCCCTGGCCCGGAGCTTCAACGTCGAGCTGATGTCCTACCTCTTCGGCGACATCCTGGCCATCGAGCCGCTCGAGGTCTGGCTCTCGGTCGGCCTGGCGGCGGCCGTTCTCATCGCCGTCCGCCTGAACTACGACAAGCTCCTGTTCATGACCTTCGACCGGGAATCGGCCCGGGCCTCGGGGATCAAGGTCGGCCGGCTTGATACGCTGCTGATGGTGCTGACGGCCGTGACGATCGTCCTGGGGATGAAGGTCGCCGGGATCCTGCTCGTGGCCGCCCTCATCGTCATCCCGGCGGCCGCCGGGCTTCAGGTGGCGACAAGCTTCCACGGCGCGGTGGGCGCTGCGGTGGTAGTCGCGCTCTTCAGCGTCGCCGGGGGCCTGGCCCTGGCGCTTCTCCTGAACGTTCCCGCCTCGGCCGCGATCGTCATCCTGAGCTTCGTCGCTTTCGTCGTGCTCTTCGCGCTGAAGAAGGGCCGCGGCGGGACGCCGCCGTCGGGGGATTGACCGTTCAGACCGGATCATTCACGAATCGAGACGGCCCCAGATGCGAGGCCCGAGGGGTGAAGCTGTACTCTTCGGTACTGCGAATCCCCGAGAACGAAGCAGATGGGGTCGTATCGGTTCGCCCGCAGGGTAGAAACGCCCGATAAGAGAGAGAAGAAGCCGGGCGTTTTTATGAATGACCGGCCAGGGACTTGGCCACGATATCCTTGACGGCTCGCCCTTCCTTGTCGAGGGTCTTGCGGAAGCCGGACGCCTGGCGCCGGACCCGGGCCGCGAACTTGGCGTCCTTGATGCCCCCGAGGTTGATGAGGACGTTGTCGTAGGCGCCTTCGCCCGCGGCCTGGGCGGCAAGCCCGGCGACGCCGGCGTCGCTCAGGGAATTCCGGTTGCCTTTTGAAGCGGCCGCCCTGGCCAGGCCCGCGGCTTCGACGGCCTTCCCGAGGACCTCGAGGGGGACCAGGGTCGCTTCCTTGTTGGCGGCTTCGACGGCCCACTCTTTTTCCTCGGCTTGTTCGGGGGTCGTCTTGGGCAGACGGAAGGCGTCCATGACCTTGTTGAAGGCCTTGGTATCGCGGTCGACGGCCTCGAGCAGGAAGTCCTTGAGAGCCTGGGCCCGGACCGCCGTGCCGATCATATCGTCCCAGACGTCCTCGTAGCCCTTCTTGCCGACGGTCAGGTTGGCGACCATGGCGGACAGGCCCGCCGAAAGGGCGCCGCAGAGCGCGGCCACGCTTCCGCCGCCCGGGGCGGGGGAGTCCATGGACAGCTCGTCGGCGAAGCCGCGGAGCGTCATGCCGACCAAGGCCGGGCCGGGCTCTCGGACCTGGTATTCGATGATCTTCTTGTCGGGCTCGAAGGGAACCACGTCGCCGAGCCCCAGCGACCGGACGGCCATGCGGATGAGCTCGGCCTCGGGGACGCCCGGGCTCTTGCCCTGCTTCTCGAGGTAGTGGCGTCCGGCCATGAGCAGCGCCTCCTTCGGGATCAGACCGACGAGCTCGCTGCCCGTGACCCTCAGGCCGAGCTTGGCGGCCAGTCGCACGGCTTCGTCGAAGACGACATGGACCGGCGTCCTCCTGTAACTCGTGAAGTTGACGGAGATCTGGGCTAGGCCGTAGTCCTCGACGTACCAGCCGACCGACTTGACCTCCTTGAACTTGCCCGGGACCTTGACCGTGTTGCCGCGGGCGTCCTTGACGACGTTGCCGTCCTTGTCACGCTTGGCCCGGCCGCTCTCGCGCAGGCTCAGGGCGATCTCGTGGGCCAGCTTGCGGTCGCGGGTGTTGAGATTGATGTTATAGGCGATCAGGAACTCGCGGGCGCCGATGATAGTCGCTCCCGACTTGGGATTGAACGCGGCCTCGCCGAAATCCGGCGCCCAGCGGGGGTCCTTGAGCTTCTCCGGCAGGCCTTCGAATTCGCCGGCCCGGACCGTGGCCAGGTTCCGGCGCTCGGACTTTCGCGCGGCGGCCTCGTAGAGATAGACCGGGATGCCGAGCTCTCCGGCGACCCGGCGGCCCAGCTGGGCGGCCAATGCGACGCAGTCCTCCATGGTCACGCCCGACACGGGCACGAACGGGCAGACGTCCGTCGCCCCCATGCGCGGATGGGCGCCCTTATGGGTCCGCATGTCGATGACCTCGGCGGCCTTGGCGATGGCCTTGAATGCGGCCTCAAGAACGGCCTCGGGGGAGCCGATGAAGGTCACGACCGTCCGGTTCGTCGAAGCCCCCGGGTCGACGTCGAGAAGCTTGACGCCCGGCACCGCCTCGATCTCACCGGTAATGGCCCGGATCTTCTCGAGATCGCGTCCTTCGCTGAAATTGGGCACGCATTCCACAAGCTTCATCGTCCTTCTCCTTTGCGCACGGTGTGCTTGAGCTGGCCGGACCCGTCATAGACCTCGACCGCGTCGAGCTCGCCGAGATGGGGACCGATCCATTCGGGACGGCCGACGATGACGACGACCGGCTTGGGCGTCAGGTATTTCCGGGCGGCCTCCCGGACCCGTTCGGCGTTGACGAGCTTGAGGTCCTCGGCCCCCCGGTCCCACTGGCTCGTGTCGAGTCCGAGCGCGACGTAGCGCGCCATCCAATCGGCGAACCCGGCGGGGGACTCGAAACGGAGCGGCATGTTGCCGACGAGGTAGGACTTGGCCTCCTCGACCTCTGAAGGGACGGCCGGCGCGGCGGCCAGGGCGCCAATCTCACCGACGATCTCCCGGATGGCCGGGACGAGGACCTCCGGCCGGACCTGGGCCCGGGCCCAATAGACCCCGCACGAGCCGTAGACCTCCATCTCACTGAACGCGTAGGTAGCGTAGTTCTTGGCCTCGCGAAGGTTCATGAACAGGCGGTTCTGCGTCGTCCCCCCCAGGATCTGCTTGAGCACGAGCACGGGGAAGAAGTCGGGGCTCGAGGAGCCCATGACGACATTGCCGGCGAAGACCGTGGCCGCCGTGGCCCCGGGGTCCTCAACAAAGCAGAACCGGTCGCGGCCGTTCGGCGGCGGGGGCGGAGGGATCGCGGCGGCGGGACCCGCGCCCGCCCAGGCCGCGAAATGACGGCCGATCTTCTGGGCGACGGCCGCTCCGTCGATGTTCCCCGAGACGAGGACAGCCGCGTTCCCGGGCCGATAGTAGCGATCGTAGAAATCCGTGACGTCGCGGGTCGCGATGAACTTGATGACGTCCTCGTTGTAGGTCGCGGCACGGTAGGGATGGGCCTCGAACAGCGATCGCAGGAGCTGCCGCCAGCCCAGGATCTCCGGGTCTTTCTTGCTTTGGTAGAGCTGCCAGTACGTGATGCGGCGGACCCCGGCCAGCTCCCTCTCGCTGAAAGCGGCCTCGGTGGCGATCAGGCGCAGGAACAGGATCGCCCGGTCGAGGGATTCCTCGACGACCTCGGTCGAGATGACGGCGTAGTCCATGAAGACCGACGTTCGGAGCTCGGTGCCCAGGGACTCGACCATGTTCTCGAGGTAGTCGGCCGACAGCATCCTCGTCCCGCGGCCGATCATGCGCGCCGTCACCGCGGCCAGCCCGGGCCGGTCGGGTGGCGAGGCGGCTTCGCCCGCCCGGACGACGAGCTGGAGAGTGATCATCGGGGACTCGGGGCGTCGGGCCGTGGCCACGGTCAGACCGTTCGGCAGAACGGAGGTCTCAACCTTCGGCAGCCTGATCTCGAGACGCTCGGCGTCGGGCAGCGGCGGCGTGCGGCGGAAACGCTCCTGGGCGGACGCGTCCTGCGGCGACCAGAGGACCGACGCGACGACGGCCGTCAGGACGGACGCCCAGGCCCTCGGACGCCGGCGCAGGCGGGACGGCCGGATCATCGCGGCTCGATCTCCAGGACGGCCCGATTCTGGGGGACGAAATACTTGGCGGTGAAGGCGGCCAGGACCTGAGGCGTGACCGCCAGGACCGCGTCCAATTCTCTCCCCAGGGAGTCCAGCCCCTTGCCGGTGAAAACGGCTTCGACGAGGAAGCGGGCTTTGCCCAGACCGGTCGAAATGCGGTTCAGGTAGTTCGCCCGGTAACGTCGCTGGACCTTCTGGAGCTCTTCGGCCGAAAGCGGATTGGACTTGAGCTTGTCGATCTCCGAGAGGATCGCCTTCTCGGACCGGGCCACGAGAACCGCGTTGGTGGCCAGACAAAAGACTTTGAGGACGGGCAGGCCGGGACGCTCTTCCAGAGTGCCGGTCAGGTATGTCGCCGTCAATTCACGGTGCAGCAGACGGTTCCTCAGCCGCGAGGTCTCGCCGTCGAGCAGGACGCATTCGAGGAGGCGCAGGCAGCTGGCCTCGCCCGGCATCAGCGGGAAGAACCGAAAGCCCATGTGGAATCCGGCCCCGGGCGCGGACACGCGGGCGGTACGCTCGACGGCATCGCTCTCCCGACGGAACTCCGCCTGCCGGGGGAACGGCACGTCGAGGCCGGGCGGGATGGAGTCGAAATAGCGGGCCACGAGCTCCCGGGTCTTGCCCGGGTCGATGTGCCCGACGATGCAGAGGACGGCGTTGTTGGGGACATAATAGATCCGGTAGAACTCCACGATTTCGGCTTCGGTGAGCTTGGCCATGCCGGGGCCGATCAGGGCGTGCCCATAGAGCGGGTCCGGATAGAGGATCTCGTCGAATTCCGCAAAGGTCCCGAGGTAGGGATCGGCGGCCAGCCGCTCCTCGTGTTCGCGCAATAGGTCCTCGCGCGTCCGCCTGATGGCGGCCGAAGTGATGATCAGCGATTTCATCCGGTCCGACTCGAGCCAGAGAGCCAGGGCCAGCTGGTTCGAGGGCAGGGTCTCGTGGAACAGGGCCTCGTCGGCGGTCGTCGTGGCGTTGAGCTCGCCGCCGACCTTTTGGACGTACGTGATGTGCTGGAGGGGTCCGACGTTCTCGGACCCCTGGAACATGAGGTTCTCGAGGAGATAGGCCAGGCCCTCCTGGCCAGGCCGTTCATAGAGGGTCCCGGCGCCGTAGCCGACGGCGACGGTCACGAGCGGCAGGCGATCGTCCTCGGAAAGGACGACCCGGAGGCCGTTCCTGAGACGGTATTCCTGGAAGGAGAAGGGAAGCCCATGCGACGTTTCTGGGGCCTGCGGGGCGGCGGAGAGAAGGGCGGGGACGAAGATGAGGAATAGAGTTGCAAGCGCCCTGGACGCGTTGTTCATGTCTCTCGCAGAAGCCTCGGAGCCGGCGAACGACATCCCACAATAGCACAAAGGCCCTGCCTTGAAAACCCCTCTGGAATGTGCTATTTTGACCCGGAATCGGCGCCGGGGACACCGGCTCCGGGGAGGTCTCTATGGATTGCGACATCAAGGATCTGAGCCTCGCCGCCAAGGGGCGCCTGAGGATGGAATGGGCGGCCCGTTCGATGCCCGTCCTCGAGCGGATCAAGAAGGCCTTCGCCAAGGACCGGCCGCTCGCCGGCGTCCGCATCTCCGCCTGCCTCCACGTGACCTCTGAAACGGCCAACCTGATGGAAGCCCTCAAGCTCGGCGGGGCGCGGGTGCGGCTCTGCGCCTCGAACCCCCTGAGCACCCAGGACGATATCCCGGCGGCCCTGGTCAAAGACCATAAGATCCCCGTTTTCGCCATCAAGGGCGAGGACCACGAGACCTACTACCGCCACATCCAGCAGGCGCTCGACCACGGCCCGTCGATCACCATGGACGACGGGGCCGATCTCGTCAACGTGACCCATGCCAAGAGGCAGGACCTCCTCCCGGGGATCCTGGCCGGCACCGAGGAGACGACGACCGGCGTCATCCGCCTGAAGAGCATGGCCAAGGAAGGGGTCCTCCGTTATCCCATCGTCGCCGTCAACGATGCCCAGACCAAGCACCTCTTCGACAACCGCTACGGCACCGGCCAGAGCACGCTCGACGGCATCCTGCGGGCGACCAACGTCCTCATCGCCGGCCTCAGGTTCGTGGTCGCCGGCTACGGCATGTGCGGCAAGGGCGTGGCCATGCGGGCCCGCGGGTCCGGGGCCCACGTCATCGTCACCGAGGTCAATCCCATCCGGGCCATCGAGGCGGAAATGGACGGCTACGAGGTCATGCCCATGGCCCAGGCCGCGCCGCTCGGTGACATCTTCCTGACCGTCACCGGGAACAAGGCCGTCGTCCGCAAGGAGCATTTCCGCCTCATGAAGGACGGCGCGATCGTGGCCAACGCCGGCCACTTCAACGTCGAGATCGACATCCCGGCCCTCGAGGCCCTCTCCCGCTCGAAGAGGCGGGTCCGCGAGTTCGTGGACGAATACACGCTCCCGGACGGGCGGCGGATCAACCTCCTCGGGGAGGGCCGGCTCATCAACCTGGCGGCGGCGGAGGGGCATCCGGCGATGGTCATGGACATGAGCTTCGCCAACCAGGCCCTGAGCGTGCGCTGGCTGCTCGGCCGGGCCAAGGGCCTGGCCAAATCCGTGTTCCCCGTGCCCCGGGAGATCGACGAGGAGATCGCCTCGTTGAAGCTCGCCTCGATGGGAGCGGCCATCGACACACTGACGCCGGCCCAGAAGAAGTATCTCGCCGACTGGCGCGAAGGGACCTGATTCATGAAAACGCCGTATTTCTGCGGAAGACCATAAGAACCAAGAACGGCGTTTTCACCCTTCGGGCCTACCCGGAGCGACCTAAGGGAGCGGAGGTCAGATGCGCTGCGGAGCGACTCGGAGCTGCGCATCTGGGAAATATCTGCAAAAAGGAAATCGCTTCAGGATCTTTCCTGAATCACACCTCGCATCTACAGCCGCCTCGGCTTGTGAATCCCGGGCGGCCGGGCGTCACCGGTCGCCGATGAGCCGCAAATAGCGGGCGATCGTCTCTTTCGTATCGGCGTCCGTGATCTTGCCCCGGATCTTGAGGAAGATCTCCTTGGACCGGCTGTATTCCCCGTGCTTGAAATAGGCCACGGCCAGGTTGTAGTTGAAGAGCGTGTCCTCGGGTACGATCTTGACGGCGGCCTCGTAGGATGAGACGGCGTCGTCGAGCAGGTTCTGCTTTTCGTAGATCTGGCCCTGGAGATTGTAGGCCATGGCCAGCCGGGGCTTGATCTGGATGGCCTTCTGGACGTTCTCCAAAGCCTCGTCGTTGCGGTTCTGCAGCGCGTAGAGCCGGGCCAGGTTAAAATACGCCAGCTCGCGGCTCTGGTAGGTGAGGTCGGCGAGGGCGGCCCGGAACTCGGCTTCGGCCTTGTCGAGCTGCTTCATCTCCTGATACACGGTCCCGAGGTTGTTGTGGGCCTCGGTGAACTGCGGATTGACCTCAAGGCATTTCTGATAGGCCTTGGCGGCCTCATCGAGACGGCCGCGCATGGAATGGGCCAGCCCGAGGGCGTTGTAAGCGAGATAGAAGCGGGTATCGAGCGAAAGGGCCTTGATGAAGTACTTGGTCGCGTTCTCGACGTCGCTCTGGTTGAGATAGAACAGGCCGAGGTTGTATTGATACTTGGGGTCTTTCTCGCGGGACCTCTGGACTTTGGTCTGCGAGGACGCGCAGAAGGCCAATGTCGCGCAGATCGTCAGGACGGCGAGGGCTTTGGTTCTCATCGGTCTCCTCCTTCGCTCGAGGTCCCCGGCGCTACTCTGCCTTGAGCGTCCGGGTCATCAGCTCTTCAACGGCCTTCTTCGGGGACTTGCCGCGGTAAAGGACCTGATAGATCTCCTCGGAAATGGGCATCTCCACGCCCAGGGCGCGGGAGATGCGGCGGGCGGCCACGGTCGTATGGACGCCTTCCGCCACCATGCGCATCCCGGCCAGGATCTCGCGGAGCGTCCGTCCCCGGCCGAGCTCGTGGCCGACGCGGTGGTTGCGGCTGAGCTCGCCCGTGCAGGTCAGGACAAGGTCGCCGATGCCCGCCAATCCGGCGAAGGTCTCCTCGCGGGCCCCGAGCGCCAGGCCGAGGTTCGTGATCTCGACGAGCCCGCGGGTGATCAGCGCGGCCCGCGTGTTGAGGCCGAATTTCATGGAGTCGGCGATGCCGGCGGCGATGGCGACAACGTTCTTCAGGGCCCCGGCCACCTCCACGCCGGTCACGTCCGTCGACGTGTACGCCCGGATGGTCACGCTGGAGATGAGGTGCTGGACCTCCCGCGCGGCCGACGGCTCGCGCGAGGCCACGACGAGCGCCGTCGGGTGGCCGGCCGCGACCTCCTTGGCGAAGCTCGGGCCGGAGAGAACGGCAAGATGAGGCCGGACGTATGGCCGGAAGACCTCCTCCATGACCTGGCTCATGCGCATCAAGGTCTGCTTGTCGAAACCCTTGGTCAGGCTGACGACGATCTGGTCTTTGCGCAGCAGGGGAGCGATCCGGCCGTAGACGGATCGGCAATACTGGGAGGGCACGGCGATGAAGACGACGTCGCCGAAGGCGGCCGCCCGTTTGACGTCGTCGGTGAACCCGACGGTCTCGGGGAACCTGTATCCGGGGAGGAAGGCCGTGTTCTCGCGCGTCGCGAGGGCCTCGGCCAGGATGTCCTCCTCGCGGATCCACATCAAGACCGGCAGGCCGATCAAGCCGAGGTAACGCGCGAAGGCCGAGCCCCAGCTGCCCCCGCCGATGACGGATGTGTTCATGACGCCCTTTCTCCGAACCTGCGCTCCGCGCCCCGGACGAGCCGCCCGATATTGGCCCTGTGCCGGACGACGACCAGGACGCCGACGGCGAACGAGACGGCCGCCACGGCCGCATGGCCGCGGCCGATGAGAAAGACGGCCGGAAAGGCGAGAACCGCCAGGATGGACCCGAGGGAAACGAACCTCGTCAGGGCGATGATCACGATGAAGAGGCCCAAGCAGGCCAGGGCGGGGGCCCAGGCGATCGCGGCGAACGCCCCGAACGAGGTGGCCATGCCCTTGCCGCCGCGGAACCCGATGGCGAACGGGAAGCAGTGCCCGACGACCGCGAGCAGCCCGCACAAGGCGGCGAAGGCCGGATCGCCGAACCATCGCGACGCCAAGAAGACGGGCAGGAAGCCCTTGAGGACATCGAAGAGCGCGACGGGCAGAGCCGTCTTCCAACCTTTGACCCGCAGGACATTGGTCGCCCCGGTATTGCCGCTGCCCATGTCGCGGACGTCGCCCTTGAAGAACAGCCGGACGAGAAGATATCCGGTCGGCACCGATCCGAGGAGATACGAAGCGACGGCCAATAGGATCTTCATGAGAGGGGCGCCTCGAAAACGGCCCGGTATTCCGCCCCTTCGGGATGAAGGAGGCTCTCGAAGAGAACGAGCCTTTTCATCGTCATGGACCCGAACGACCGGTCGCGGTGCTTGAGAAGCTCGGCCATCGCCGGGGCGATGCGCTCGGGGCCTTTGACCCGCCCTAGCGTCAAATGGGGCGTAAAATCTCTCGCTTCCCGCTCAAATCCTTCTGTTTCCAAGGACTTGTCGAGGTCGCCCTGCAGGGCGAGGAGCTCGGGCGCGGCGGAGAATCCGACCCACAGGACCCGAGGGCTCCGTTCGCCCGGGAAGGCGCCGGTCCCCTCCACCTTGATCGGGAAGGGATGGTGGCGGGAGGCGACCTGGGTCAGGACGTCCTTGGCCCGGAGCGCCTGCCCGTCGTCGATCGCGCCGAGGAACTTCAGCGTGAGGTGCATGCCGGCGGGCGCCACCCAACGGACGGCGGCCTGCGTTGCGCGGAGGCCGCGAACAAGTGCCAGCAACGACTCCTTGATCTCGGGATCGAGCTCGACGGCGATGAAGGCTCTCATATCGCTCTTCTCAGCCTCGTATTATAGGCTTTTCACGTCTTGGGCGTAAGCGCTTTCCTCACCAGATCTAGGGCCTTCTGCGAGGATTGGAACTTGACCTGTGACCGGCCTCCCGAAAAAAGGCTGCGGACGACGGCGGTGCCGCGCCGCCTGGCGAGGGCCACGTAGACGAGGCCGACGGGCTTGCGCGGCGTGCCGCCGCCCGGCCCGGCGACGCCCGTGACGGCGAGGCCGAGGTCGGCCCCCGACGTGCGGCGGATACCCTCGGCCATGGCCCGGGCCACGGGGGCGCTGACGGCGCCGTGCTTTGCGATGAGGGCGGGCGGGACGCCGAGCCGGCGGACCTTGGCCCGGTTGCTATAGACGACGGCGGATTCGAGGAAATAGCCGGAGCTTCCAGCGATCTCGGTCAGCCGGTGGCCGATGAGACCGCCGGTGCAGGATTCGGCGCAGGCGATGGTCAAGCCGCGCGTCCGGAGCAGATCGCCGACAGCCGCCTCGAGGCTTTCCCCGGAGCGGGAATAGATCCAGGGCCCGAGAGCCCGGACGAGGGCCCGCTCGAGGACATCGAGCCGTTTGTCCGCGGTCTCCTTCGGGCCCGGGCCCGAATACGACAGACGGATCGAGAGGTCGCCGAAGGCGGCGAGGGTGGTGACGGTCACGTCCTTCGGAACCATCTTATAAAAGCCCTTGAGCTTGGCTTCCATGGACGATTCGCCGAGGCCAGTGAGGCGGAGGACCCGGCGAACCGTCAGGCCCCGTCCGGAGCGGGCCAGGCGCGGCAGGACGTCCTTCTCGAACATGGGCAGGATCTCATGGGGCGGGCCGGGCAGAAGGGCGATCATGCGGCCGCCCGCCTCGAGCCACTGGCCGGGGGCCGTCCCATTCGGGTTCTCCAGGACCTCGGCGCCGTCGATGACGTAGCACTGCTTGAGATTCGAAGCCGCCATCGGCCAGCCGCGCCGGCGGAACCTCTCCCGGATGCGGTCCCGGACGGCCGCGTTGAAAACGAGCTTCCGGCCGAGCAGCCTGGCCAGCGTTTCCCGGGTCCGGTCGTCCTCGGTCGGACCCAGGCCCCCCATGCATAGGACGAGCCGGGAGCGACGCAGCGCGGTCCCTAGGACGAGGGTGAGGTCGCGCTCGTCGTCGCCGACAAGGGTCTTGAACGAGACGCCGAGGCCGATAGCGTTCAGCCCGGCCGTCAGTTGAAGCGAATTCGTGTCCTGGAAATCCGGCGTCAGCAGCTCCGAGCCGACGGCGATGATCTCAACCTTCATGGTCCTCCGGGCCTCAGACGACGAGCAGGATCAGCCGCGCGAGAAGGGCCGCGGCCAAGCCGGCGGCAGCGTCGTCGGCCATGATGCCCCAGCCGCCCGGCCAGCGTTCCAGGCGGCGGATGGGCCAGGGCTTGATGATATCAAAAAAGCGGAAGAGGGCCAAAGAAACGAGGACCGGGAGCCACCCCGAGGGCAGGAAGGCCAGGGCGATGAGCTGTCCGCAGACCTCGTCGATGACGATGAGGCCGGGATCGGGCCGCCCCAGCTCGGCGGCCGTTCTCCCGGAGACAGCGATGCCGCCGAAAAAGAGAAGGAGGACAAGGGCGGCGTAGAGCGGCCAGGACAAGCGATGCAGCGCCAGAGAATAGGCCAGGGCCGCCGCAGCGCTCGCGGCCGTGCCGGGCGCGAGGGGCACGTGGCCGAGCCCGAAGGCCGTGGCCAGGACCCGGTGGACGGACGTCACGGGACGAGCCTCCCGAAGAGATCATAGGGGCCGGACGATTGGATCTCGACCTTGACGAGGGCCGCCGGAGGCTCGGCCAGGCCCGGCGGGAGCAAGAACTTGACGACGCCGTCGACCTCGGGCGCCTGGAACCGCCCGCGTCCCATCCACCGGCCGGCCGCCCCCGGGTCGGGCCCTTCGACGAGGGCCTCGATCGTTTGGCCCACCCGGGCTTCGTTGTGGTCCCGGGAGATCCCGGCCTGGATGGCCATGATCTCGCGGCGGCGGTCCTCTTTCTCTTCGGGTGAGACGCTCTCTGTCCGCGCCCAGGCCGGAGTGCCCTTTTCGGGCGAATAGGCAAAGACGCCGAGATGGTCGAAGCGGGCCTCCTCGACAAAGCGTCTCAAGGCGGCGAACTCCCGGCGGCCCTCGCCGGGAAAGCCGACGATGAGCGAGGTCCGGATCGCCGCGCCGGGCAGGCGCGTCCGCAGCCGTTCGATGAGCGCGAGGGCGCGCCTCCCGTCCAGGCCGCGGCCCATGGCCTTGAGGATGCGGGGATGCGCGTGCTGGAAGGGAATGTCGAAATAGCGGCAGATCTTCGGGCCGGCCATGGCCTCCATGAGCCCCGGGCCGATCTCCTCGGGATAGCCGTAGAGGAAGCGGATCCAGGCCAGGCCGCGGACACCCGCCAGCCGCTCGATGAGACCGGCCAATCCGTTGCGGAGGCCGCGGTCGCGGCCGAACCAGGTCGTGTCGTGAGAGATGAGATCGATCTCCTTGACGCCCTGGGCGGCCAAGGCCCGGGCCTCGCGGACGATCGAATCGGGGCTCCGCGAGACATAGGGGCCTTTGATGAGAGGGATGGCGCAGAAGCCGCAGCGATGGGAGCAGCCCTCGGAGATCTTGATATAGGCCCAGGTCCCGGGCGTCGTGACGACGCGGGGCGAAGCATCCGTGTAAAGATAGGTCGTCTCCCGGCGGCGGATCGCCCGGCCCTCGACGATGGCGGCGATCTCGTCGAAGCTCCGGACGCCGGTCCACGCATCGACGGCCGGGAAACGGGCCTCGAGGCCGGCCCGGTCCCTCTCCACATAGCAGCCGGCGGCAACGACGGTCTTCCCGGGATCGGACTTCTTGAGCTCGAGGACCGAGAGCAGCGTCTCTTCGGCCTCGGCGCGGGCCGGGCCGATGAAGCCGCAGGTGTTGACAATGACAACGTCCGCGTCCTCGGGCGCCGAGACAAACCTGTAACCGGCCGATTTCAGGGCGCCGAGCATGACCTCGCTATCGACCTGGTTCTTGGCGCAGCCCAGGCTGATGAGGGCGGCGGTCCGCCCGGCCCGCGTCGGGGCACGGGAGGGACGGCGCGGCGGCCGGGTCAAGGATAGATCCTGTAGAGAAGACGCGGGAAGGGGATCGTCTCGCGGATGTGCTTGATGCCGCAGATCCAGGAGACCATCCGCTCGATGCCCATGCCGAACCCGGAGTGCGGCACGCTGCCGTACTTGCGCAGGTCGAGATACCACTCGTAGGCCTCGCGCGGCAGCTGGTGCTCCTCGAGGCGCTTCTCGAGCAGGGCCAGGTCGTGGATGCGCTGGCCGCCGCCGATGACCTCGCCGTAGCCCTCCGAGGCCAGGAAGTCGACGCCGAGCACGACGTCCGGGTTCTCGGGCGCCGGCTGCATGTAGAAGGCCTTGATGGCCGTCGGGAAGTGCGTCACGCAGACCGGGGACGTGTAGAGCTCGGAAATGATCGTTTCCTCGGGCGCGCCGAAATCGCCGCCCCACTCGATCGTCGAGCCCTTCTCGCGCAGGATGGGAACAGCCTCGTCATAGGTCAGCCGCGGGAACGGCTTGGCGATGGCCTCGAGCGGCTTGGGGTCGCGCTCGAGGGTTTCGAGCTCGAGCCGCCGCTTGGTCAGGACCCGCTCCATGATGAACAGGATGAGGTCCTCGCCGAGGGCGATGACGTCCTGGAGGGTGGCGAAGGCGACCTCCGGCTCGACCATCCAGAACTCGATAAGGTGGCGGCGCGTCTTCGACTTCTCGGCCCGGAAGGTCGGGCCGAAGCAATAGACCTTGCCGAAGGCCATGGCCGTGGCCTCGTTGTAGAGCTGGCCGCTCTGGCTGAGGTAGGCCTTCTGGTCGAAATATTCGGTCTCGAAGAGGGTCGTCGTGCCCTCGCAGGCGCTGGGCGTCAGGATGGGCGTGTCCATGAGCCGGAAACCGCGGCCGTCGAAGAAATCGCGGATGGCCTTGATGACCTCGGCCCGGACGCGCAGGACGGCGTGCTGCTTCGTCGATCGCAGCCAGAGGTGGCGGTGCTCCATCAGGAACGGGGTGCTGTGCTCCTTGAGCGTGATCGGGTACTCGGCCGCGACCTGGACGATCTCGAGCTCGCTCATCTGGAGCTCGAATCCGCCCGGGGCGCGCTTGTCGGCCCGGACCTTGCCGCGGACGACAAGCGAGGACTCCTGGCTCAGGCGGTCGAACTGCTGGAAGAGGAGCGAGTCCTTGTCGGCGCTGAAGGCCGTGGCCTGGATGATGCCGGTGCCGTCCCGGACGAGCAGGAAGCGGACCTTGCCCGACGAGCGCTTGTTGTAGACCCAGCCGCGGATCTCGACGTCCTGGCCATCGTAGCCCGCGATGTCCTCGATGTAGACCCACTGCATAATGCGCTTATTATAAGGGCAATCACGCCTTTGTGCAATGGCGACACGGAGAGTCGTATCGCCCACATGGGAAAATTGGGAAGACGCCGCAGCGGACATTGGGAGGGCACCAAGGGGGCTGGATGACTATCCGGACGAACCGATGTATACTGAATCCAGGGCGATGGCTCAGCCGAAGGAATTCAGCCCGGTCAAGATGATTTGCGGGGTCATCTATGGAGAGGACGGGCTCTATGAAGAGGCCCGCAAGCGGCTCGAGGCCGAATGGGGGAACGTCGACTCGGAAAGCCCGGCCTTTCCCTTCGACCTGACCGGCTACTACGAGGATGAGATGGGCGGGGGACTCGTCCGCCGCTTTGTCAGCTTCGAGAGCCTCGTCCCGCCTGAATCGCTGCCGGAGGCGAAGCTCTGGACGATCGAGCTCGAATCCATGATCCGGCAGGAGCGGGGCGTCACAGGGCGGCCGGTGAACATCGACCCCGGCTACTTGACGGCCTCAGCCGTGGTCATGGCCACGGCGAAGGACTTCGCCCATAGGATCCCGCTCGCCAAGGGCATCTACGCCCATCTGGAGCTCCTTTTTACCCGGCCGGGCGTCCGGACGCTCGATTGGACCTATCCCGATCTCCGGCGGGATCCGCCCCAGGCCTATTTCCGCGGGGTAAGAGAGATCTACCTGCGGCAGATACGGGAACACGCCGCTTAGAGGGCTCAGACCTCGGGATGGAACGAGGTGATCGACCGCAGCTTGGCGATGATCTCCGGCAGCTCCTTCAGCACGGTGTCGATATCGGCTTCGCTGTTGGCGCGGCCGAGCGACATCCGGATGCAGGATCGGGCGATCTCCGGCCTCAATCCGATCGCCCGGAGGACGTGCGAAACCTCTTCGGATTCTTCGCTGCAGGCCGACCCGGTCGAGACGTAGATCTCCTTGGTCGCCAGGGCGAGCAGAATGGCTTCGGCCTCGAGGCCGGGGAAGGCGAAGTTGAGCGTGCTCTTGACCCGGTTCTCGGGGTGCCCGTTGAACTTGGCGCCGGGGATCCTCTCCTCGATGCCGCGCTTGAGCCGCCCGGCCAGGTTCTCGATCCGGGCCCGCTCCTTCCGGCCCTTCTCCTCCATGACGCGCACGGCTTCGCCGAAGCCAACGATGCCGGCCGTGTTCTCGGTCCCGGCGCGCAGGCCGCGCTCCTGGTGGCCGCCGTGGACGAAGGGGCAGATCGTCGAGCCGCGGCGGACATAGAGCGCGCCGATCCCTTTCGGGCCGTAGATCTTGTGGGCCGAAACGGTCAGGAAATCGACGCCCAGCTTGCGGGCGTCGACCTCGATCTTGCCAAAGCTCTGGACGGCGTCCGTGTGGACCGGGATGCCCTTCTCGCGGGCGATGCGGACGATCTCGGCAATGGGCTCGATCGTGCCGATCTCGTTGTTGGCGTGCATGACCGAGACCAGGCCTGTCTTCGGCGTCAGCGCCGAGCGCAGATGGTCGAGGTCGATGACGCCGGTGGGATCCACCGGCACGAAGGTGACCTTGACGCCGCGCTTCTCCAAGGCCTTGGCCGCCTCGATCACGGCCGGGTGCTCGATCCCCGAGGTCACGAGCTCGTTCCGTTCGGGGTGGGCGTCGAAGGTCCCGAAGATGGCGAAATTGTCGGATTCCGTCCCCGAGCCGGTGAAGAAGATCTCGCCGCGGTCGACGCCTAGGGCCTTGGCGACACGCTCCCGGGCCCCGTTCATCAGCTCCTTGACCTCCCGGCCGATGGGGTAAAGGGACGACGGATTGCCGAAATGCTCCCGCAAGAGCCGGGCCATCTTGTCGGCGACGGCCGGATCGACCGGCGTCGTCGCGTTGTGATCGAGGTAGATCACTGGTTACGCCAACTTCTCTTTGAGGATGCGAACGGCCTCGAGGCCCGCCCTTTGCTGTCCCTCCGCCGCCGCCGCCCCCAGGTGGGGGATGGGGATAACGTTGGGATGGTCGATGAGGCTGAAGTCCGCGGGCGGCTCCTTGTCGAAGACGTCGACGGCCGCCGCCCTGACCTTGCCGGCGTTGAGCCCGGCGAGCAGGGCCTTCTCGCCGACGACGCCGCCGCGGGCGACGTTGATGATGATGACGCCGTCCTTCATCTTGGCGAACTCGGCCTCGCCCAGGATCGGCTTGGCCTGCTTCGGGACGTGGAGCGTGATGAGGTCCGCGGCCGCCAGCAGCGAGTCGAGAGGGACCTGCTTGACGGCGAGGTCGGTCTTGATGGGGATGACGTCGTAGGCGACGACGGTCATGCCGAAGGCCAGGGCCCTCTTCGCGACCTCGGTGCCGATCCGGCCGAAGCCGATGATGCCGAGCGTCTTGCCGTAGAGCTCCGTCCCCTCAAGGGCCTTTTTCTCCCACTTGTGGGCCTTCATCGTCAGGATGGCCTTCCAGTGGTTGCGGACGGCCCCCAGCATCAGGCCGAAGGTGTGCTCGGCGACCGTGATCGACGTGGCCGCGGGCGTGTTGGCCACGAAAATGCCCTTTTCCTTGGCCGCGTCCCGGTCGATGTTGTCGAGGCCGATGCCGGCGCGGACGAGGACCTTGAGGTCCTTGCCGGCCTCGATCACCGGGCGCGTGATCTTGGACGCGCTGCGGACGACGATGCCGCTGTAGCCGGGGACGATGGCGATGAGGTCGGCCTCGCTCATGCCCTTGTTGACGGTCACCTCGAATCCGGGGACGGCCTTCAGCTGTTCGAGGGCCGCTTTGTCCATGCCGTCGGCGATGAGGATCTTGGTCATTGCCAGTTCTCCTTGAGCACGGCCTGGGCCGCCTTGATGCCGGCCCCGGCCTCGAATTTGTAGCCGAGGTCCATGAGCGTCATCTCCAGGGCGGAGAGGGCCGTGATGATGTCGAAGCCGCCCATGTAGCCGAGGTGGGCGATGCGGAAGATCTTGCCTTTGTAGGGGCCCTGCCCGCCGGCGATGTAGGCCATATATTTGCCCTGCATGGTCTTGACGAGCTTGCCGCCTTCGATCCCCGCGGGGACCTTGACGCAGGTCAGAACGTTGCCCGGCCGCTCCGCGAGCAGTTCCAGCCCGAGGGCCTTGATCCCGGCCCGGGTGGCGTCGGCGAGAATGCGGTGGTGGGCAAAGAAGGCCTCCATGCCCATCTTGTGGATGATCTCGAGGGCGTGCTTCTGCTGTACGATGAGGGAGATCGCGGGCGTCCAGGGCGTCGTCTTGTCGGCCAGGTTCTTCTTGGCCTTCTTGAGGTCGAAGTAGAACTTGGGCAGCTTGGCGCTCCCCGCCGCGGCCCAGGCTTTCTGACTGAAGGCGATATAGGCCAGCCCGGGCGGGATCATGAACGACTTCTGCGACCCCGAGAGGAAGACGTCGAGCTTCCAGTCGTCCATGGGGCAGGGGGTGACGCCGGCGCCGGAGATGCCGTCGACGACGAGCAGGGCCGGGGTCTTGGCCACGACCTCGCCGAACCCCCGGATGTCGAACATGGCCCCGGACGAGGTCTCGGACAGGGTGGCGAAGACGGCCTTGCAGTCGGGCATGGCCTTGAGCTCGGCCTCGAGGGCCTCCTTGGGATAGTCCTTGCCCCACGGATCGAGGATGATTTCTTTGTGGGCGACGCCATAGGCCTTGCAGATGTTCCCCCAGCGCTCGCCGAATTTGCCGCCGTTGATCGTCAGGGCCTTGTCGCCGGGGCTGAGAAGATTGACGACGGCGGCCTCCATGGCCCCCGTCCCGGAAGACGTCAGGATATAGGCCTCTTCCTTGGTGCCGAAGACCTGCTTGATGCCTTCGGTGACCTCCATGAAGAGGGCCGAGAACTCGGGGGTCCGGTGATGGAAGATTGGCTCGGCCGCCGCCGACAGGGCCCGTTCGGGCACCGGCGTTGGGCCGGGCGAGAGAAGATAGTATTTCTTGATCATGCTGCGCTCCTTTATGAGATCAAAAGAAGTCCCTTTCGATCATAGCGTTTTGAGGAGTTCCGTCAACAGCGCCGTGCGCTCGACGAGCGAGGGGATGAGGAGATGCTCGTCATCGGCGTGCAGGCCGTCCCCGTCGGGGCCGAGGCCGTCGAGCGTGGGGACGCCCAAAGCGGCCGCGATCGACGCGTCCGAGCCGCCGCCGGTGCGGCCGCCCTTGAGGGCCAGGCCCAGGCCCTGGGCGATCTCCTGGGCCCGGAGAAAGAGCTTGTCCGAGGCCTTCGTCCTCTCCAGGGGAGGGGTCGAGCTCTCGACCGAGACCTTGATCCGCGAGCCGCGCAGGGCCGGGGCCGATTCCCGCAGGATCTGCAGGACCCGATCGCGGTCCGCGGCCTTCCAGAAGCGGATGTCGAGCACGGCCCAGGCGGATTCGGCCACGACGTTGGCCTTCTCGCCGCCGCCGATGAGACCGACGTTGACCGTGGTCTCTCGGGCCCGCAGCCTTTTGAACCGGCCGATCTGGGCCACCAGCTCCTCGATGGCGCTGACGCCCTTCTCAGGCGTGCCGCCGTGGGCCGCCCGGCCGTGGACGTCCAGGCGGACGACGAGCCGCCCTTTGCGCTCGAGCTTAAGGGCGCCGCCGGGGATCGCCGGCTCGAGACAGAGAACGAGAGAGGCCCGCCGGGCCAGCTTGCGGATCATCTCGGTCGAATACGGGCTGCCGGTCTCTTCGGCCGAATTGACGAAGACGGTGACCCTCTTCTGCGGCTTGATGTTCAGGCCGTGGAGAGCCCGCAGGGCGGCCAGGAGCATGACCAGCCCGCCCTTCATGTCCAGCACACCCGGCCCGTAGAGCCGGCTGCCCTGGACGTAGAACGGCATCTTGGCGATCTTGCCGACGGGCCAGACCGTGTCGATGTGGGTCAGGACCAGGATCTCGTCGTCCGCGTCCTTGGTCCGGCCGGGGGCGAACTCGGCGACCAGCAGGTCCCCGGTCTCCATCTGCGGATGGGACATGACCTTGCAGCCGACCTTGCGGAGCTCCCGCGCGGCGAAATCCATGCAGGCGTCGACGGCCTTCTTGTCGTCGGTCGGGGATTCGAGGGCGGCGAACTGCTTCAACAGGTGGACGATCTCGCCCTGGCGGGAACGGAAATACAGCCGGAAATCCATGGGGTCCCTCCACCCTGATCGGGAAGCGATACTCTATCACACCGGGCTCGGAAAAGCACTCCCTTTCATCTTGATTTGCTTGATTTTTTCACCTAGAGTAGTCTCCTGGGTTATTCGTGAAAACGCCGTGCTATCCCATCAAGCCAGAAGAACCAAGAACGGCGTTTTCACCCTTCGGGCAAGCCGATCCTCGACTCGTGAATAACCCAGGTACGAAGGAACGCTGCGAAAATGTGCCCGGCATGATCAAGAGAACGCTCCTCATCATCGCCCTCGCCGCGGCCGTGGCGGGCCCTCTTTCGCCGGAGGTCTTCTATCCCTGGAAGGACACCTATATCGGGGCCCTGGACGCGTCGGGCTGGCCGGGGCTGGTCCTGGCTCCGGCCGAGGGGCCGGCGTTTGCGTTCGTTCTGAGGGTCGAACGCGAGGGCGAGGCCGCCGAAGGCGGCGACTTCTATTACCTCGTCTCCGAAGTCGGGCCTCATTCGCCGGACGGCCTCTATGCCCGCGTCCGCTTCGACCTCGGGCTGCCGTTCAAGATGGGCCGGGCGACGCCGATTCTGATGAAGCCGGCGCCCCGGCGGGGAACGCTGACGGTGGAGTGGTCGCGCCGGGACGAAACGACGGTGATCGGCCGCATCCTCTATCCGGAGGACGTGCGGGTCACGCTCGTCCACTACATGCCCTGGGGCGGCAAGGGCGAATTCCGGATCTTGGCCGACGGCGCCGTCCAGGGGCGTCCCGCCGGACCGGGGCTGGTCTATCTCGTTTGGGCCAGCCGCCCGGCCGAAGACGCGGTCGCGCCGGCCGGAGCCCTGGCCCGCGCCTACGCCCCGGGCGGGGACCGGACGATCGCGTTTGCCGCCGGCCTCGGGGACACCGCGGGCCGCGTCGCCGATCACCTCTACCGCTACCGCAACGCGGAGACCATCGGCACGCTCATCGACGAGGAGGCGCAGGCCTACGAAAACAAGCGGGTCAAGGCCCGGGGGCTCTACGCCGGCGTTCCCGAAGCGATCACGAACAGCCTGCATTGGAGCATGCTCTACCAGCCGGGGCGCCACCGCCTCTATGCGCCGGCGGGGCGGAGCTGGATCTTCCCCAGGCCCGACGGTCGGCCGGACGATTGGACCGTGACATCGGCCGGCGGCTTCCTGACCGTGCTCGAGCTGGCCCTCGAGAGCCAGAAGATGGCGGTCGACGCGCTGCGGGCCCTGCTCGAGACGCAATACCCCAACGGCAACATCCCAAGCTGGCGCAGCGGCGCGAGCGGCTCCGGCGACCGCTCCCAGCCTCCCCTCGGCTCATTCGTCGTCCTCAAGCTCTTCGAGCGTCTCGGCGACGTGGAGATCCTGAAACAGGCCTATCCTTATCTTCAGCGCTGGCACGATTTCTGGACGGCGCCCCGCGCGGGCGGCGGGCCGCGGCGCGACGGCAACGGCGACGGGCTCCTCGAATGGGGCTCCGACGCCGGCCTCATCGGCAAGAGCGTGCCATCGTGGGAGAAGAACGCCACGGGCCGGATGAGGGCGGGCTGGGAATCGGCCCAGGACGATCTGCCGGATTGGGACGACGTCCCGTTCAACGAGGAAACAGGGACGCTGGCTTTGAACTGCGTCGACCTGAGCTCCCTCTATGCCCTGGACGCCTTTTGCCTGGCCGAGATCGCCTCGGTCCTCGCCCGGCCCGTCGACATCGAGCGTTATCGCGGCCAATACGAAAGGATGAAGGCGCTCGTCAACGCCAGGCTTTGGAACGAGAAAGAGGGCCTCTATTACGACCGCTATTGGGACGGCCGCTTCTCGCCCCACAAGCCGGCCTCGGCCTTCCTGCCGCTCGTCGCCCGCATCCCGGACGCGGCGCGGGCGCAGCGGATGCTCAAGCGACTCCTCGACCCCAAGCAGTTCTGGGGCGATTTCGTCATGCCCTCGATCTCCCGCGACGACCCGTCCTTCCGCCCGGAGAGCCAGCAATCATGGCGCGGCGCGGTCCGGCCGGCCACGAGCTATCTCGTCTACCAGGGGCTCAAGGCCTACGGGTTTGACGCCGTGGCCTCCGAGTTCGCCCGCAAGAACGCCGAGATGTTCCTGACGAGCTGGCTGAGCTTCGGCTTGGCGCCCGAAAGCTACGATTCCCTGACGGGCGAAGCCGGCGGGGACCGCTTCCAGAGCGCGGGCCCGCTGGCGGGGCTCATCGCCATCGAGGAATATCTTGACTTCACGCCTCACGAGGGCCTCCGCTTCGGCATGCTCAAGCCCGACGGCAAGGGCCGGCTCTCGCGGGTCCTCATCCAGGGGCGCCACTATGAGGTCGAGGTCTCGAACTCCTCGACCGTCCTGCGGGAGGAGGGGGAGACCCTCCTCGCGGTCGACGGAGGGTCCGTTGTCCGCCGCTTCCTCTACAGCGAGGCCGAGGTCTCGTTCGCGATCAAGCTCCTCAAGCGGCACGAGGTCCGGCTCCATTTCCTGAAGAAAGGCAAATATCAGCTGCTCGTCGACGGCCGCGAGGTCGACGTCTTCACCGCCGGCAGCACGGCCTTCGAGGTCCCCGAAGGCGAGCATACGGTCCTCGTTCAGCTGCTCGAGGACCTGGGCCGAGTTCCCTCCAAGCCCCCATCCCCGTGATCAAGGAGAAACGACCATGAAACCCACCTCGAGACGGAACTTCATCAAGACGAGCGCCGGGGCCGGAGCCGCCGCTCTGTTTGCCGCCGCTCCGCCGCTCCGCGCCGCCGACCGCGTCGCCGCGCTGGCTGGCCCGGCCGGCCCGCGTGTCGTCTCGAGCGGCAACGGCATCCGGGCCACGGCCAAGGCCATGGAGATCCTCCAGGCCGGCGGAGACCCGCTCGACGCCGTCATCGCCGGCGTCAACATCGTCGAGGAAGATCCGAACGACATGTCGGTCGGCTACGGCGGCCTGCCCAACGAGGACGGCGTCGTCGAGCTCGATTCGTCGGTCATGTACGGCCCGACCCACTCCGCCGGGGCCGTGGCCGCGCTCCGGAACATCAAGAACCCCTCCAAGGTCGCCCGGCTGGTCATGGAGCGCACCGACCACGTCCTGATCGTCGGCGAAGGGGCCCTCCGCTTCGCCAAGGCCCACGGCTTCAAGGAGGAGGACCTCCTGACCGAAAAGTCGCGCGAGGCCTGGCTGCGCTGGAAAGAGACGATGTCGGACCGCGACAACTGGTTCCCGCCGCGGTCCGAGAAGCTGCCCGAGTCCCTGCGCCAGGTCATGAGCACCCACGGCACGATCAACTGCATCGCCATCGACGCCGCCGGCCGGCTGGCCGGGGTGACGACGACGAGCGGCTTGTCGTGGAAGATCGCCGGGCGCGTCGGCGACTCGCCGATCATCGGGGCCGGCCTTTACGTCGACAATGAGATCGGCGCCGCCGGCTCGACCGGCCGCGGCGAGGCCAACCTCCAGACCTGCGCGAGCTATCGCGTCGTCGAGGCCATGGGCCGGGGGATGAGCCCCGAGCAGGCCTGCCTCGAAGCCTGCAAGGCCGTCGCCGCCAAGACCAGGCTCGTGCCGCGCCTCTGCGACGCCCAGGGGCGGCCCAATTTCGGCCTGGATTTCTACGCGCTCAACAAGAAGGGTGAGTTCGGATCGGCCGGGCTCTACCAAGGCAGCCGCTACGCGGTCCACGACGGCGTCGAGAACAAGTTCCGCGATGCCGCCTACCTGTTCAAGCGGAGCTAGAGGCGATTCACTCGCGGATGATGATGACGGGAAGGCCTTCGGCGGCGAGACGCTCGGCCAGGGACCGGACCTCGGCTTCGCTCGTCCGGATCCGCACGCGATAATAGCGCCCTTGATCCGTCACCAGGGTCGAAACCGCGACACCTGCATAGGTCCGCTCCAGTCGCCGCTTGACCGCGTAGGCCTTTTCCTGAACGGAAAAGGCGCCGATCTGGACCCAAACGGCGGCGGCCGGTCTCGCCTCGGCAGGCGCGCGCACGCCGCGGTCCCGAGGATAAAAGAGGCGGCGAGTCCGACCGCCAAGCGTCGCCGCCGCCGGCCCGGCGTGTCCGTCGCGTCCCGATCAGACAAGGAACCCCGAAAGCTCTTTTTTGAGATGGCTGAAAGCCTGGCGGGGCGTCGACACGATGCGGAAAAGATCGAGGTCCTCGGCGCAGATCGCGCCCTTCCGGACCATCGAATCGAAATCGATCAGGTCGCGCCAATAGTCGCCCCCGTAGAGGACGAGGGCCAGCTCCTTCTTCGAGATCTTGCTCGTCTGGAGCAGGGTGACGATCTCGAAGAACTCGTCGAGGGTGCCGAAGCCGCCGGGGAAGGCGATGACGGCCTTGGCCTTGTATGTCAGCCAGAACTTGCGCATGAAGAAATAGTGGAAGGAGAAGGAGAGGTCCGGCGTGATGTAGGGATTCGGCCGCTGCGGCTGCGGCAGCAGGATGTTCATCCCGACCGTCTTGCCGCCGGCCCGTGCCGCGCCGCGGTTGGCCGCCTCCATGATGCCGGGGCCGGCGCCCGTGCAGACGACGAAGTCCTTGCCCCGCGGCTTCTTGAGGCCGATGGCCCATTTGGCCAGAAGATAGGCCAGTTCCTCGGCCTCCCAATAATAGCGGTGGAGACCGGACTTGGCGTTGGTCGGGTCGGCCTTGGCCGAGCCGAGGAACAGGACGGTGCTGTTGATCTTGGCCTTCTCGAGACGGGCCATCGGGCTGAGGTACTCGCTGAGGATGCGCAGGGTACGCCCTTCGAGCGATTCCAGGAACTCGGGGTCGAGATAGGATTCTCCGGGATGGTCGATCGGCGTCATGTCTGTTCGGCTCCTTTGATGGGATGCGAGAGGATTCTAGCCCAGCTGATCCCCGAAAACGCCGTTTTTTTCCGCGCCGCATATTTTTGCAGATATTTCCCAGATGCGCAGCTCCGAGTCGCTCCGCTGCGCATCTGACCTCCGCTCCCTTCGGTCACTCCGGGTAGTCGGGAAAGCTTTGACTTGGCCGGGGGCGTATGCTATCAATAGGCGCGAAAGGAACGGCTGATGGAGATCCTGCAGACCGCGCTCCGCTCGCTCGAATACCCCGGACGGCTCATCGTCATCGGCGCTTCGCCCGACGGCCTCCAGGACGTCGTCATCTACGCCATCACGGGGCGCTCGCCATCGAGCCAAGCCCGAAAGCTCGTTCTTCGCGACCGCGGCATCTGGGTTCAGCCCACCGACGAGGCTACGCTGAAGCAGGGTAACGTCGATCTTCTCGTTTACCCGGCCGTGCTCTTCGGCCGGGCCGGCACGGCCGTCTCCAACGGCAAGCAGACGACGGACATCCGGGACCGTCTCAAGCCCGGCGTCGATCCGGTCGCGGTGCTGTCGGAAGCTCTGGCCAACTGGGAGTTCGAGCCCGACGCGCCGATCTTCACGCCCCGCATCAGCGGCTGCCTCGGCGAGGCCGGGGCCGCCTTAAGCGTCCTCCGGCGCGGCCCGGCGGGGGAGACGCTCCGCAACTTCTACGAGGCCCGGCCGCGCCCGGGGGAGGGCCGTCTCGTCTCCACCTACGAAGGGCCGAACCTCGACCCGCTGCCCGTCTTTGCCGGAGAGCCGCGCTTCGTCGCCATTCCCGGCGCGAACGCCGTCGAAACGGCCGGGGCGGTTTTCCGGGACCTCGGGCCGGCCCCGTCGGCCAAGGACTTCCGCGTCGCCGTCGCCTGCGTCTTCGCCCCTCCGGGAGAGCCGGACAGGGACGTCGTTCACATCATCAACCGTCACGAAAGGACATGACCGTATGAGCAAGCCCGAGCGCACCGCCCGCAGCCAGTACTCGACCAAGGTCCGGGAGGACTTCCCGGACACGCTCCCGGTCGGCGACGACACGTTCCTCAAGAAGTTCCCGATGAGGTACGGCGAGAACCCTGGTTACCCGGCCGCGTTCTATCAGGAGGCGGGCGCCTCGGGGCCGAACATGGGGCATCTCCAGATCCTCCAGGAAGGGACCAAGGGCCTGAGCTACATCAACGTCGGCGACATGGACCTCGGCCAGCGCCTGGCCCGCAAGCTCGTCCAGGTCTTTCCCGGCCGCCACGTCTGCGTCATCATCAAGCACGAGATGCCGAGCGGCGTCGCCCTCGGCGACGATCCCGTCGGGACCTTCGAAAAGGCCTGGGCGTGCGACTCGCTCTCGAACTTCGGCGGCGTCGATATCTTCAGCTACCGCGTCACCGCGCCCCTGGCCCGCCTGCTCGTCGAGAGCCCGCGCAACGTCGAGGTCGTCTACGCGCCCGACTTCGAGCCCGAGGCGCTCGAGGTCCTGGCCACGCGCAAGGTGCTGCGAGTGATCAAGATGGGCGCCCCCCTCGATGTCGCGTCGGTCGACAACGGCCTCGAGGTCAAACGGGTGGCCGGCGGTCTGCTCGTCCAGAAGCGGTTCGATTCGAAGACCGTCTCGCCCGAGTCGGTCGACGTCGTCTCCAAGCGCCGGCCGTCGGCGGAGGAGGTCCAGGCCGCCCTGTTCACCTGGACCGTGGCCTGCTTCACCCGCTCGAACGCGGTCATCATCGGCACCGCGGACAAGACCCACGGCATCGGCTCCGGCCAGAGGAGCCGGATCGATTCCGCCGAGAACGCCATCCGGCTGTCCCGCCGCGGTTACGGCCCGGCGGGGTGCGTCATGGCCTCGGATGCCTTCATGCCCTTCCCGGACGTCGTCGAGCTGGCCGGCCGGCACGGCATCACGGCCATCATCTATCCCCTCGGTTCGGTCAAAGACCGGGAGGTCATCGACAGGGCCGACGAGCTCGGGCTGGCCATGATCATCACCCGGAAGCCGGGCGAGCTCGATTCCGAGCGCTGTTTCCTTCACCGCTGAGCGGGGGAGGGAGAGGCCCGGGACGCGGGCGCGGAGAGCCGGGCGGCGGAAATCGTGGTATTTTAGCGTCATGAGGAACTTCTATCGTACCAAGCTGGCCGCTCTGGCCGTCGTCGTTCTGATCGTCGGCGCCCGGCCGCCCGCCGCGTCCGGGCAGATCGGAGATGCGAAGGCCGTCGTCGACCGGCTCCGCGAGGCCGGTCTGGCCTCGGAGAGGGCCTACGAGCTGCTGCGCCGGATCACGTCGGTCGGGCCGCGCCTGACCGGATCGTCCCAGGCCGCCGCGGCGGTCGATCTCTCCAGGGCGCTCATGGAAGAGCTGGGCCTTGCGAAGGTCCACACGGAAGCCGTCGAGGTCGGGCATTGGAGCCGGGGACGGATCGCCGAGGCTTCGATCGTGGCCGCCTCATCGAGGGCCGCCGTCCCTCTGGCCGCATGCGCCCTTGGCGGCAGCGTCGGCACGCCGTCGTCCGGCCTCACCGCCCCCGTCGTCGAGGTCCGCTCAGTCGCCGAGGTCGCGTCACGGGGCGACTCGATCCGGGGCAAGATCGTCTTCTATAACCGGCCGATGGACCGGCGGAACGCCGATTCGTTCGCGGCCTACGGCGGGGCCGCCGACCAGCGGGTCGCGGGGGCTTCGGCCGCGGCCAAGCTCGGCGCCGTGGCCGTCCTCGTCCGGTCCCTGACGTTCCGCGAGGACGACAACCCGCATACCGGCATGCTCCGTTACGAGGCCGGCGTCCCGGCCATCCCCGCCGCGGCCATCAGCACGATCGCTGCCGACCGACTGAGCGAGACCCTCGCCAGGGAAAAGACCGCCGCCGTCCGGTTGCGCCTGGACTGCGGCGACCTCGGCCGCGTCGTCTCGGCGAATGTCGTCGGCGAGATCACCGGCTCGGAGCTCCCCGCCGAGATCGTCCTCCTCGGCGGTCATCTCGACAGCTGGGACCTCGCCGTCGGCGCCCACGACGACGGCGCCGGCTGCGCCGCGGCCCTGGAGGCCGTCGCCCTCCTTCATGATCTCGGCCTCCGGCCTCGCCGGACCGTCCGGGCGGTCTTTTTCATGGACGAGGAGTTCGGCGGCACGGGCGGCCGGGCCTATGCGGCGGCGCCGCAGAGAAAGGGCGAGCGGCATCTCGTGGCCGCCGAGTCCGACCGCGGCGGCTTCGCCCCCGTCGGCCTGGCGTTCGGGCGGGACGCCCGGGACCTCGAGCGCGTTGCGCGATATGCCGATCTCCTCAAGCCCTTCGGCATCTCTTTCATGGCCCCCGGCGGGGGAGGGGTCGACGTCGGCCCGCTCGTCACGGCCGGCTCGCTACCTGCGGCCGTCCTGGTCAACGCGCAAACGTATTTCGATGTCCATCATTCGGGCCTGGACGGGCTCGCGTCGGTCGAGCCGCGCGAGCTCGAGCTCCAAGCCGTCATCCTGGCCGCTTTGGCCTATGTCCTGGCCCAGGAAGGGACCTGAGCCTCGAGGAGCCGGCATGAACGACCTCGTCTTCTTGTTCGCTATCCACAACCACCAGCCGGTCGGGAACTTCCCGTCCATTTTCGAGTCGGCTTTCAAGGCCTGCTACCGGCCCCTGCTCGAGGGCCTGGCAGCCCACCCCGGGTTCCGCTTCGCCCTGCACTTCTCGGGGCCCCTCTGGGAGCACATGGAAAAGAACGAGCCGGGGTGCTGGGACCTTGTCCGGGAACTCGCCGGCCGCGGCCAGGTCGAGCTCCTCGGCGGCGGCTTCTACGAGCCCATCCTGTCGCTCATCCCCGAGGATGATCGGCTCGGCCAGATCCGCATGATGAGCGACTACTTGAGCGAGAACTTCGGCCAGCGGCCGCGCGGGCTGTGGCTGACCGAGCGGGTCTGGGAGCCTGACCTACCCAGGACCCTGGCCCAGGCGGGCATCGAATACACGCTCCTCGACGAAGAGCACTTCCATTACGCCGGCGTCCGTGATCTGGCCACGACCTACATCACCGAGGACCAGGGCCGGCCGCTGCGGGTCTTCCCGATCGACAAGACCCTCCGTTACGACATCCCGTTCCATCCGCTCGAGGACCTCGAGGCTTATCTCGGCGCGATCCGCGAGAGGGGCGGCACGGCCATCCTCGGCGACGACGGGGAGAAGTTCGGCGTCTGGCCGGGCACCCACAAGTGGGTCTACGACGAAGGCTGGCTCGAGAGGTTCCTGACCTTCGTCGAGGACCGCGGCATCCGGATGACCTCGTTCGCCGATTACCTCGACAGCCACGCGCCGGCCGGCCGGGTCTATCTGCCGCCGGCGTCCTACGAAGAGATGATGGAATGGGTCCTCGAGCCGGACGACCAGGCGGCGCTCCGGAGGCTTAAGGCCCAGGCCGGGCCGGGCGCCCGCCGTTTTCTCCGCGGCGGCTTCTTCCGCGACTTCAACCGCAAATACGCCGAGGCCAACCATCTTCACAAAAGGATGATCATGGTCTCGGGCGAGATCGACCGGGCCGGCCGCCCCGAGGAGCCGCTGCGCAGCCTTTACAAGGCCCAGTGCAACGATCCCTATTGGCACGGCGTCTTCGGCGGGCTCTACCTGCCGCACCTCCGGGAATCCGCGTATCGCCACCTCCTCGAAGCCGAGAAGGCGGTCCCGGACACGGGCGGCTGGAAGGCCCTGGATTACGATTGCGACGGCCGGCCTGAGCTCGTCTATCGCGATCCGGTCTTCGGCCTCCTGGCCAAGCCGTCGGCCGGCGGCGCGCTGGTCGAGATCGACTACCGCCCCTTCTCGAGGAACCTCTCCGACGTCCTGGGCCGGCGGCCGGAAGCCTATCACCGCCCGCCCGAGCCCGAAGGCGAGGACGCGGCCGGCAAGAGCATCCATGAGCTGGCCAAAAGGCTCCCGCCCGACGCGGCCGAACTCACACGCTACGACCGGTACCGGCGCCTCTCGCTCATCGACCATTTCTTCCGCCCCGGAACGACCGCCGAGGAATTCCGCCGGATCGACTCCGAGGAACAGGGAGATTTCGTCGAGGCCGGGTTCGGCTTCGAGGCCTTTGGGCGGCGGCTCCATCTCGGCCGCCGGGGGACCGTCGCGGCCGGCGAGGACAACGCGCCCGTCGCCGTGCGGAAAACGGTCTCCTCGGCCGAAGGGGCCCTGCGCGTCGATCTCGAGATCGAGAACCTCTCCGGTCGCGCCCTCCGCGTGACCTATGGCTCCGAGTGGAACCTTCTCGCTTTTCCCCACGAGATCGAGATCCCCGGACCCCAGGCCGTGGAGCTCTACGGCGCCGCTCTCCGTTTCGAAGCGGCGGGCGCGGACGCGATCTGGGCCTTCCCCCTCCGGACGCTATCCCAATCCGAGGAGGGTTTTGATATAATCCATCAAGGGTATTGCCTCTGCCCGGTGTGGTCCCTCGAGTGGTCCGCGAACGGGGTGAAACGTCTGTCCATCGTTCTCAAGGAGGGTCATGGCCGGTAAGTCCTTCCTCCTGGTGCTTCACAGCCACATCCCCTATGTGCTGGCCCACGGCAGCTGGCCGCACGGGTGCGATTGGCTCTACGAAGCGGCGGCGGAGACCTACCTGCCGCTCCTCGACGTCTTCGAACGGCTGGCCGGGGAGGGGATCCCTGCCCGGACCAACATCAGCTTCACGCCCGTCCTGATGGAGCAGCTCAAGGACCCCGCCTTCGTCGGCGGTTTCGAGGACTACCTGGAGATGAAGCTCGAGGCCGCGGCCCGCGACCGGGCCTATTTCGAGCGCACCGGGAACGGGGCCCTTCTCGCCCTGACGCGGTTCTGGGAAGGCTGGTACCGCCGCCTCCGGGAGGATCTGAAGGACCGCTTCGGCCATGACATCATCGGCGCCTTCCGCTCCCTCCAGGACCGTGGCGCCGTCGAGGTCCTGACCTCCGGCGCCACCCACGGCTATCTCCCGCTCCTTTCGCGCGACGAAAGCGTCCGGCAGCAGGTCCGGCAGGGCCGCTTCACGTATCGCAAGCATTTCGGCCGCGAGCCGCGCGGCTTTTGGATCCCCGAGTGCGCCTATCGGCCGGGCTACGCCTGGAAGAACCCGCTCGTCAGCGGTCCGCCCTACGACCGCCTCGGCGTCGACGAGATCCTGGCCGAGGAAGGGTTCGATTATTTCTTCGTCGATTCGCATCTGCTCAGAGGCGGAGAGGCCAAGGGCGTTTACGTCGACCGTTTCCCCGGGCTCAAGCTGCTGTGGGAGAAGTTCCGCGACGCCTACGAGCCCGCCCGGGAGCTTCCGAACGATCCCTACACGCCCTATCTCGCCCATCCGTCGCGGCTGCCGTTCTACGCTCGTGACGACGTCTCCGGATCGCAGGTCTGGAGCCGCCATCTGGGGTACCCCGGCGACGGCGCCTACCTCGAGTTCCACAAAAAGCACTTCCCCGGGGGCCTGCGCTACTGGCGGATCACTTCGAGCGACGGCGACCTGGGTCTGAAGGAGCCCTATGCCCCTGACGCGGTTCAGGACCGGCTCGAGGGCCATGCCGCCCATTTCGTGTCGGTCCTCGAACGGGCGCTCGACGGCCGGGAGTCGGGGACGATCGCGGCCCTGTATGACACCGAGCTCTTCGGACATTGGTGGTTCGAGGGCCCTGAGTGGCTGTATCACGTGCTCAAGAAGCTGGCCCTGAGCCCGATCCGGCCGGCCACGGCGGGCGAGGCCCTCGAGCGCTTCGAACCCAGTGCCGTGATCGCGCTTCCCGAAGGCTCGTGGGGCAAGGGCGGCTTTCACTGGATCTGGCTCAACGACGACACGTCTTGGATCTGGGCCAAGATCTACCGGATCGAGGCGGCGGCCGCCTCCTTCGAGCCGCGCCTCGACCGGCTGGACCGCCGGCTCCTCAAGCAGTTCTTCCGGGAGAAGCTGCTGCTCGAGAGCTCCGATTGGCCCTTCCTGATCTCGACCTGGTCGGCCCGTGATTACGCGGAGAACCGGGCCGCCGATCATTTCGAGCGGGCCCTGACGCTGGCCGGCTGGCTCGACGCCGGCCGCCCGCTCAGCCAGGCCGAAGAGACCCTCCTCCGCACCTTCGAGAGCGAAGATCATCTTTTCGAAGAGGTCGTGTTGCCCGATGGAACTGCAATCTGAGAAGATCCTGACCATGGTCCTCTGCGGCGGCAAAGGGGAGCGGCTCTACCCGCTGACCCGCGACCGGGCCAAGCCCTCCGTGCCCTTCCTCGGCGCCTACCGGATCATCGATTTCAGCCTCTCGAACGCGCTCAACTCCGGGCTGCGCCGCATCGCCCTTCTGACCCAGTACAAATCGCTGTCGCTCGAGCGCCACATCCTCAACGGCTGGAGCATTTTCCACGCGGAGAGCGGCGACTTCGTCATTTCCCTGCCGGCCCAGGGACGCGTCGGCGACCACTGGTACGAGGGCACGGCCGATGCCGTCTTCCAGAACATCTACACCATTCAGCAGGAGAACCCGGAGGCCGTCCTGGTCCTTTCGGGCGACCACATCTACAGCGCCGACTATCGCAAGCTCATGGCCTTCTTCACCCGGACCGGGGCCGAGGCGCTGATCATGACCCGGACGATCCCGGTCGAAGAGGCGTCGCGGTTCGGCGTCATCGGCGTCGACGACGAGCGCCGCATCGTCCAGTTCATGGAGAAGCCGAAGAAGCCGTTCCCGACGCCGTGGGACCCGGCGAAGAGCCTGATCTCCATGGGGGTCTACCTGTTCAGGACACCGGTCCTCATCAAGGCCCTCATCCGCGACGCCCGGAACCCGCGCAGCACGCACGATTTCGGCCGCGACATCATCCCGTCGCTCATCGACGGCACGCGGGTCTTCGCCTACACGTTCGAGGACTATTGGGAGGACATCGGCACGATCGACGCCTACTGGGACGCCAACATGGCGTTCCTGTCGCCCTCGCCGCCGATGATCCTGAGGGACCCGGCCTGGCCAGTGCGCTCCTACCGGCCCCAGTATCCGCCGACCTACGTCTCGGGCTGCGACCTGAGGACGTCGATCATCGGCCCGGGCTGCTCACTGACGGACTGCCGCATCGTCCATTCGATCGTCGGCCCCGGCGTCCAGGTCGCCGCCGGGGCCGAGGTCATCGACTCGATCCTGTTCGAGGACACGAAGATCGAGCGCGGCGCCAGGATCCGCAAGGTCATCATCGACAAGACGTCGTCCATCCCGGAGGCGTTCGACATCGGTTTCGACGCCGAGAAGGACGGCCGGAACTTCAAGATCAGCAAGGCCGGGGTGCGCGTCGTGCCGAAGGGCTGGATCTGAGCATGATCGAGAAATTCAGCATCCTCTCGCCGGACTTCGAGCGGGACGCGCCCCGCGAGCTGACCCTGCTCTCGATCATCTCGCAGAGCTTCTTCCAACCCTTCTCTCTCGAAGACAACCTGCTCGTCATCCTGACCGCCCTGACGTCCGGATCGGGGGTGGGCTTCAACCGGGCCATGCTCTTCCTCAAGCAGGGCGACCGGCTGCGGGGCGAGATGTGGCTCGGGCCGCGCTCGGCCGAGGAGGCCGGACTGATCTGGGAGGTCCTGTCGACGCCGGGCATCGGCTACGTCGAGATCGTCGAGCACAACCGGGCCCTGGTCAGCAAGAACGAGGACACGCTGAGCGCCCGCCTCAAGGGCCTCGTCTACGCCGCCGACGACGAGAAGGCCCTCATCCCGGCCTACGCCGCCTGCCGCAAGGAGATCCTGCTCGTCAACGACGCTTCGAGCGAGCCGCTCGTCGACCGCCGCTTCCTGAACGTCATCGGGGTCGAACAGTTCCTCTGCATCCCGCTCCTGGCCCGCGACGACGTCGTCGGCGAGATCATCCTCGATAACGCCATCACCCGGACGCCGATCACGGCGGCCGACATCAAGCTGGCCGGCATCTGCGGCCTCATGGCCGGCAATTACATCTATTCGGCGGCCCTGCACCGCAAGCTCCTCGACGTCGAGAAGATGGCGGCCATGGGCGAGATGGCCATGTTCGTCACCCATCAGCTGCGCAATCCCATCGTGGCCATCGGCGGCTTCACCGAGCAGCTCCTCAAGCCCGATGTCGCCGAGGACAAGAGGGCCCGGAACCTGACCATCATCCGCGACGAGATCCGCCGCCTCGAGGACATCATCTACCAGATGGGCCACTTCCTCAAGGTCAGCCTCAAGGAGCCCGTCTACTTCGATCCCGGGCCGGTCCTCGGGAGCGTCCTCGAGAGCCCGGAGATCCAGAGCAAGGCCCGCGGCTACGCCCTGAACGTCAAGTTGGACCCCTGCCCGCCGGAGATCCTCTGCGACCCGACCTCCTTCGGAGAGGTCCTGCGCAACCTGCTTGACAACGCCTTCGACGCGACGCCGGCCGGGGGCGCGGTCTCGGTCCGCGGCTACCGCAAGAGCCCCAGTGCCTTCGTCCTGTCGGTCCGCGACACCGGGCGGGGCCTGTCCAATCCGGACAAGGAAAGCCTGTTCCGTCCCTTCTTCACGACCAAGGAGAAGGGCATGGGGCTCGGCCTGCCCTTCATCAAGCGGGTCATGGACACGTGCGGCGGCAAGATCGAGGTCCAGGGCCGCGTGGGCAAGGGGGCCCTCTTCAAGCTTATTTTTCTCTGTCGTGAAAGGGAGATGACGTCATGAAAAAAAAGATCCTGGTCGTCGAGGACGAGAAGACCCTCCGCCTCCTCTACGAGGAAGAACTCAGCAAGGAAGGCTACGACATCACCGCGGTGACCGACGCCGAGGCGGCGCTGGCCAAGCTCGCCCAGAACGGCTACGACCTCATCGTCACCGATATCCGCATGCCGGGCAAGAACGGCATCGAGCTCATCACCCAGATCATGGGGCTGCGCAAAGACATCCCCATCATCATCAACTCGGCCTACCAGAGCTACAAAGAGGATTTCATGACCTGGGCGGCCGACGCCTACGTCGTCAAGTCGTCCTCGCTCGACGAGCTCAAGTCCAAGATCAAGCAGCTGTTGGGGGAATGATGTCGGAACTGAGAAAGGACCTGATCAGCGGACGCTGGGTCATCATCGCCACGGAGCGGAGCAAGCGGCCGGACGACTTCCGGCCTTCGGGCCAGGCGCCGGCGGCGCCCGAGGCCGCGGGGTTCTGCCCGTTCTGCGAGGGCAACGAGACGAAGACCCCGCCCGAGGTCTACGCCCTGCGCGCGGCCGGGACCACCCCGGACTCGCCGGGCTGGACGGTCCGCGTCGTGCCCAACAAGTTCCCGGCCCTGAACCCCGGACCGCCGCCGCCCCGGGCCAGCCGCGGGATCTTCCAGTCGATGGAGGGGCGGGGCGTCCACGAGGTCGTCATCGAGAACCCCGACCACGCCCTCGAGCTCGGCGACCTGCCGGTCCCGCATATCCGCGACGTCCTGCGCGTCTTCCAGCACAGGATCAAGGCCATCGAGCGGGAGCTGCATTATCAGTACGTTCAGATCTTCAAGAACAAGGGCAAGGAAGCGGGCGCCTCCCTGAGCCACCCGCACTCCCAGATCGTCGCCACCCCGATCGTGCCCAAGCGGGTCAAGGAGGAGATCTACGGCGCCGACCGGCTCTACCGGACCTTCAAGGAATGCGGCTTCTGCCGGATCCTGCGCGAAGAGGAGACGGCCGGAACACGGATCATCGCCCGCAACGGCGGATTCACGGCCTTCGCCCCCTACGCCTCGCGGTTCCCGTTCGAGATGACCCTCATGCCCAAGCGGCATTCGGCCTTTTTCACCGACGTTCACGAGGACGAGCTTCTGCCCTTGGCCGAGATCCTCAAAGACGTCCTGACGCGGCTGAAGAGAACGGTCAACGACCCCCCCTTCAACATGGTCCTGCACCAGGCCCCGAACCCGACGCTCTCGGCCAAGGACTGGCCGGAGCTCCATCTCAAGTCCCATTGGCATCTCGAGATCATCCCCATCCTGACAAAGGTGGCCGGATTCGAATGGGGGACGGGCTTCTACATCAATCCGGTGCCGCCGGAGACCGGCGCGCAGTTCCTGCGCCAGGCTTGATGGAGCCGGGAGACCCGGCGTTCTCGTGAACGGTCCGGGTTAGGACGCAGCTAGGGTCTTGTAGAGGTCGAGATAGGCGGCCGCCGAGCGCTTCCAGGAGAAATCCGCGGCCATGGCGTTCGCCACGAGCCGGCGCCAATCGGCCGGCCGGCCGAATGCCCCGATCGCCCGCTCCGCCGCCTCGACGAGAGGCCGCGGCTCCGGCTCAACGAACTTGAAGCCGTTGCCGGTCCCGGTCCGCGGGTTGAATTCCTCGACGCTGTCGACGAGTCCGCCCGTGGCCCGGACGACCGGGACGGTGCCGTATTTCATGGCGTACATCTGGGTCAGGCCGCACGGCTCGTAACGCGAGGGGATGAGGAAGAGGTCGCTCCCGGCGTAGATCGTGTGGGCGATCTTTTCGTCGAAGGCGATCTTGAGGCCGATCCGGTCGGGGCTCTTCTTCTGGGCCGCGATGAGGAAGTCCTGGATTTTCTGGTCGCCGGTGCCGAGGATGGCCAATCTCAGGCCAAGGGCGAGGAGGTCGGCGAGCGCGTCGCAGACGATGTCCAGGCCCTTCTGGCCGGCGAGGCGGGTGACCATGCCGGCGATGGGCCGGTCCGCCGGCGCGTCCAGGCCGAATTGGGCGGCGAGGGCCATGCGGCAGACCTTTTTGCCGGTGAGGTCGTCGGGCGCGAAGTTGTGAGGGATGAGCCCGTCGGTGGCCGGGTTCCAGTCCTTGTAATCGACCCCGTTAAGGATGCCGTGGAGGGCCGCCGCCCGGGAGCGCAGAAGGCCGTCGAGGCCGCAGCCGAAGGCCGGGGTCTGGATCTCGTAGCTGTAGGTCGGGCTGACCGTGGTCACGGCCGTGGCGTAGAGGATGCCGGCCTTGAGGGCGTTGACCTTGCCGTAGAACTCGAGGTCGTTCATGTTGAAGAGGGCATGGGGCAGGCCGACGCGCTCCAGGACCTCTTCCTCGAACAGGCCCTGGTAGGCCAGGTTATGGATCGTGAAGAGGGTCCGGGTCCGGGCGAAGAAGGGGTCGGCGGCATAGGTCGTGCGGAGATAAGCGAAGGCCAGAGCCGACTGCCAGTCGTGGCCGTGGATGACGTCCGGCGGGAAGCCGATGGCGCGCATAGTCTCGAGGGCGGCCCGGGAGAAGAAGGCGAAGCGCTCGCCGTTGTCCGGAAAGTCCCCGGCCGGGGTGCCGTAGAGGCCGTCCCGGTCGAAATATTCGGGCCGGTCGATGAAATAGAAGTCGACGCCGTCGGCCGTAAGGGTGTAGACGCGGTAGGCCAGCTTCTTGCCGCCCATCTCGATAAGGGCGGCGTCGGCGGCCGGTTTGAGGGCCAGGTTCTTCTTGCGCACGTCCCGGTAGAAGGGCATGAAGACACGGACTTCGGCTCCCAGGCCGGCCAGGAACTTCGGAAGGGCGCCGGCCACGTCGGCCAGGCCGCCGGTTTTGGCGTAAGGGATGACCTCAGATGCAAGGAAGGCGACTTTCATGGTCCAGCCATTTTAGCATAAGTCCCGGCATAGGTCACCCGTCAGACCGGGCACGGCCGACCGCCGAGGGACCTCCGGGATCATCTCCGTCCGCGCGGTGATTTAAAGACGCCGCCACACTCCCAAGCCGGGTCAAAGACGCCGCGTCTCCGTCGCGCTGTCGGCTAAATCACCGCTTTATGCTTCCATCGACGATCCCCCTCGCCCCCTTCTTCGGCGGCCATATTAGTCTGGTCAATGGGATCGCCCATGAACTGAAGACCACAGCTGGAACCAAGGTCCCTTCTCCTCCCGCTCCGAATAGCCAGGTGACTCCAAACAAGAGAGTCCCATAAGGCCCGAGAAGGGCAACCCTCCGGAGAGCTATCGTTGCTGTCTTCATAAGTCCCTCACAAAACAGAGTGCTTTCAGACGAAGAAGTCCTTTTGCATAAAGTGCTGCCGGTATTGAATCAGAGCTTATGTCCGTAGGAATCCCTCAACCGTCCTTCGTATGAATAACATAGGTCCAGAGCCATGTAAGCCATAGCGAGGGCGGCGTCCCAAAAGTCCAGGGGATTGTCTGGATCGCGCCCGCCGAACAAATTATTCAAGGTTTCGAAAAGATGGCTCCCCGATTCCACATAAGCAGAATGGCAAAATGAATCTTGGATGACGTAGAGGGCTTTGCCGAATTCCTTAGGATCAAAAGTGGTATCGGCTATTTCGTATGCTCTTTTCAGGTCCTCCGCTAGTGGGAAATGCCATTGTTGCCTTTGCCGCAAGCTTGGAAAGACCAAGCTGATGTATGGTGATGTTTGCAATTTGGCATAGGAGGAAGGCCATCGTAAACTCTCTTCGAACGGCAATCCGAAAGAGAGGAGGAGTTTTACTACGATGGCCCAGCAGCATTATAAGTCACC
>Ga0172364_10000036_pt1 | contig 70651 bp, 77 predicted proteins | sample LakKivSesite10cm_FD_114545 | JGI IMG/M metagenome (GOLD analysis project Ga0172364, IMG submission 114545) | Sediment microbial communities from Lake Kivu, Rwanda - Sediment site 10cm | ecosystem: Environmental > Aquatic > Freshwater > Lake > Sediment | place: Rwanda: Western Province, Lake...
AAGGGCTGGCAACCCTGGTATGGGGTGGTGAGTATAAGACTTACCACGGGGTACTGCCGACCATAACCCTGAAACTTGGTGGGATATCCGTACCCCCGGAGTCATTAATTGGACTAATCGTGTCTATTATTGCCGTGGTGATGCTCATGCTTCTCTTCCGCTATACCAAAATCGGACTGGCCATGAGGGCCACTGCCGAGGATTTGCAGGTGGTGCAGAGTCTCGGTATCAGGGCAACCACAGTTTATGCCGTCTCATGGGTGATTGCTTCTGTCGTCGGTGTGATCGGCGGTATTCTTTTGGGCGGCGTATCTGGTGTTATGATACCACTCGCTGAGATCGGCCTGAAAGCATTCGCAGTAGTGCTGCTGGGAGGGGTGAACTCAATTGGCGGGGCCATTGTAGCTGGAATAATACTGGGTATGCTGGAGAATGTAGCTGCCGGGTACCTGGACCCGCTGCTGCCTGGCGGCGGACTGGCTCAAGTATTCCCATTTGTAGTTATGATTATTGTGCTTATCTTCAGGCCCTACGGTCTATTTGGTATGGCCAGGATAGAAAGGATTTAATAAATGAGTTTACGCAGTGGAACCTTTCATGAAAACTATGCGCAGGATATGGCTATCTTCCGCACCAGGCTGCAGTGGGGGAGGCTCTTTGCCTTTCTCATCCTTCTTTTCATCTGCCCGCTATTTTTCAGTGACAGGATACTGACCATAATGACCATGATCGGTATTGCCATCATCAGTGTTCACGGGCTCAATATTCTAACCGGATACTGTGGCCAAATCTCCATAGGTCATGTTGGCTTTATGGCAGTCGGTGCCTATACCTCGGCTATCTTAACCGCCAAGTTTGGCTGGCCATTCTGGGCAGCCCTACCCTGTGCTGCCATGGCTGCGGGAATGGCAGGTTTGATCTTCGGACTGCCATCACTAAAGATCAAGGGCTTCTACCTCATTATGGCGACCATAGCCGCACATTTTATTATTATCTGGTTTATACTTCAGTTCCGAGATATTACCGGTGGTCCTGATGGTTTCGCTGTGCCCAAACCCAAGATAGGCAGTTTCGTGTTCAACTCTAAAGCCAGCTACTTCTACCTGGTTATGGCAATTGCCTGCCTGGCTACGTTCTTAGCTGTAAACATAATCAGGACAAGAGCAGGCAGGGCCTTTGTCGCAATCAGAGATAACGACCTGGCGGCTGAGGTCATGGGGATTAATCTGTGGATCTATAAACTGCAGGCATTCTTTATTGGCTGTGTTTATGCCGGTGTGGCCGGGGCACTGCTGGTTCACTACTATGGTTTCGCCAGTGTTGACCAGTTTGCCTTCATGGATTCAGTGTGGTATCTGGGCATGCTAATTGTCGGTGGTATGGGCAGCACCATAGGGGCTGTCTTTGGCGCCGTATCTCTCAAGCTGCTGGATGAGCTGGTCACCGTTGTTGGCCCAATCTTATCTGCAGCTGTTGCTGCCTAGGCAGCCGCCTCACTGGCTCTCATCACCCGCGGATTAGTAATTATCCTTTTTCTTATCTTTGAGCCCCGGGGGCTCGCCCACCGGTGGGGGATGGTTAAGGCCTATTACAGGCTATGGCCTTTCTCACATGAAGAATTAGAGTGAAAGGGGGTGGATTAAGTTCAACAGAACGTCTGATTTATGGTGTAAACTAAATCAGAAACTAAAAAGGAGGGAAAAAGAAATGGCTAAAATTAGATCGACGTTAGTAGTTTGCATGATTACAATAGTGCTGGGATTATTGCTATTTTCCCCTAACGCTAATGCTGCTGGGAAAACGTTGTATATCGGTGGCACCATGTCGCTCACCGGCCCCTACGCCGAGGATTCGGCGGCGATTCTGACTGCCTATGAGGACTATGTCAAATATGTAAATGAGACAAAACGTTTGGCTCCGTGGCGCAACGAGAAATGGCCCGCCGATATAACCCTGGAGGTGCTGTGGCGGGATGACGAGCTCAAGCCTGCAAAGGCGCTGGCTATCTATGAGGAGCTTAAGGCTAAGGGAATACTGGTCTACAGGGCATCAGGGTCGCCAATAGCGCTGGCACTGAAGGACAGGCTAAATCAGGACGGCTTCGGTGCCCCGAGTATGGCCACTGGACCCTATCTAATGACCCCGCCAGGAACCATCTTCAGCTATTACCCTATTTATACCGATGCCGTGGCAGCCGTCGCCGATTGGTTCAAAGCGAACTGGAAGGAAAACAGGAAACCGAGGGTTGCCTACCTTACCGCTGATAACGCCATGGGCAAGTCGATTGAGATACCTGAGTTAAAAGCGTATCTCGAGAAGATAGGATATGAGTTTATTGGCATCCAGTATGTGCCTCTTGTACCTACCTCTCCACCAACCACCCAGCTTATGTGGCTAAAGCAAAACAAGGTTGACCTTGCACTTGGTGTTATGATTAACCCCGGTTCACAGCCGACTGTAAAGGAGATGGTCAGGCTGGGTATGGGACCCTATCAGCCCTACAAGATGGTCTTTGGCGTTGCCACACCAGGTCACGTTGCTGTGTTCGCTCGTGCCATGGGTGAGTTGGGTGACGGTTATGTCTGCGCTGGTAGCTTCCCTAACTGGGATGACCCTGCCCCTGGGGTAAAGTTCGAAATGGAACTACAGAAGAAGTATCACCCCGACAAAATTGCTACCCACATCCAGTATATGGGAGGTTTTCTTGAGGCCATGACCCAGGTTGAGGCGTTAAGGCTTGCCTTACAACAGGTGCCTTTTGACAAGCTGAAGCCGCGTGACGTACTGGAGCATGGCTTCTACAAGATTAAAAACCTTGACACCAGTGGCATAAGTAGTACACCGTTGACCTATGGTCCGGGTAAAATCGAGGGTGTTGATGCGGTACGTGTTGACCAGGTTCAGGCCGGTAAGTACGTAAAAGTGGGCACCTTCCCATGTCGCCACCTGTATAAGCATTGATCACTATTATTCCGGGGGCTCTACGCATAGGTCCCCCGGAAACTCCCGTTGCACCTTATTGTGATCGAGGGCATTTATGACTTCTTCGGCAATTCTGGGAAGGGTAGCAGTTTCGTCAATTCCAAAGGCGGCTACGCTGATAATCAGGATATCCGCACCTGCCTCTACCTGTTTGATGGCTTCCTGACGGATAGGTTCGATATCACCCGATATCATAGCCTTCTTAAGAGGGCCTTTGCCAAAGGGGTTTATCCGCTCCCCGATAAGGACAGTTGGCAGGTTATCTCCAATGACTACTTCCTTGCCCTGAGGGCTTAATAAGCGTGTTTTCATGTTTTCTCCTTCACTTTAGCATATCATATCAAAGGGACAACGGACAGCAGGACTACGGAGAAAAAGCATTTGCTGCTTACTTCTTACTGCATACTCCATACTGTTTTTTTAGAATAATCCGCTAATCCTCCCGGTATTAACGTCCACATCTATTCTTCTGAAAGCCGGGTCAGAACTTGTTCCTGGCATGAGGCTAATCATTCCAGTTACAGGACATAAGAATTTCGCCCCCGAATATACAAGTATATCTCTCACAGGCAAAATCCACCCTTTTGGTACACCTTTTAATTCCGGGTCATGGGATAAGCTTAATTGGGTCTTTACCATCATGGTGTAATAATCCCTTTTTTCCGGATCAGCCTCAAGTCTTTTGGCCTTTTCTTCTACCGCCGGAATCCACAGAACCCCATCGGCACCATAGACACTTTTTGCAATCATCTCAACCCTCTTCCTTAAAGGCATATCAAAGGGATAGAGGAATTGGAAATCCACCTTCTCTTCACAGGCATCAATTACTGTATCAGCTAACTCTAAGGCCCCTTCTCCGCCTTTAAGCCAATATTCAGAAAAGGCAACACGGGCTCCCTCCTCTTCCGCATACCTGCGAACGAGGGCAATTTCATCCTTTGTATCGGTATAAAAACCATTTATACACACAACAGGTTTCATACCTGACAACTTGACGATGCGAATATGGTGGAGCAGGTTTGGTATCCCTTTTTCCAGCAAATTCAGATCCTCTTTTTTATACTCCTCTGGAAGCGGTAATCCAGGCGCTACCCTTGGCCCACCTCCATGCATCTTCAATGCCCTGATAGTAGCTGTAATCACGGCTACATTCGGCTTCAAACCGCTAATTCTACTTTTTACATTCCAGAACTTCTCAAACCCAATATCACTTGCAAATCCACTCTCTGTAACGTGATAATCAAATAGTTTAAGACCAAGTCTGTCAGCAATTATAGATGATTGCCCTATTGCGATATTTGCAAATGGCCCTGCATGAATCATCACAGGCTGACCTTCCACTGTTTGTAAGAGAGTAGGATTTATACTACTTCTCATAAAGGCGCACATGGCGCCTGCAACCTGCAGGTCCTCTGTGGTGACCGGGTTCCCTCTTTTATCGTATGCCACCGTAATTCTGCCAATTTTTTCCCGCAAGTCTTTAAGATCTTTTGCGATTGATAGAATTGCCATGACCTCTGAACTCACCGAAATATCAAAACGGGACTCCATCGTAAATCCATCCATTCTACCACCAATACCAATGATGATATTCCTTAAACTCTGGGCACAAAAATCCATAACCCACCCTATCTGTACATTTTTTGGATCAATGTCTAAACGACGAAGCTTCCTTTTCGCAAGTTCCTCATCATTGTAATTTCTTTCATGCTGCATCCTCGACGTAAGGGCAACCATAGCAAGATTATGAGCATTCGTCACAGCATTTATATCGCCTGTAAGTCCAAGAGAAAATTCTGTCAATGGTATGACCTGCGCATTGCCTCCACCTGATGCGCTCCCCTTCACATTCATTGTAGGCCCTGTTGATGGCTGCCTGATTGCACCACCCACATTTTTGCCCCTTTTCCCCAGTCCCTCGACCAATCCCATGGTTGTAGTCGTCTTACCTTCCCCCAGGGGGGTGGGTGTAATTGCCGTTACATCTATGTATTTGCCATCCTGTTTATCCTTACAGTCTTTCCAGAATCTTAATGAAATCCAATCTGCCTACCCTTCCAGAAGGGATTATCTCATCCTTCTCCAGGCTAAGTTCTTCCTGAAGTTGCCAGATAGACTTCATCTTTGCTTCGGCAGCGTCAGATATCTGCCAGTCTGCCATTCGTGTTGTGTCGTAAGACATATAACCTCCTTAAGTAATCAGGGTTCAAGGATTCAAGGGGTCTGGGGATCAAGTGAACATCGCTCGAACCCTCGGCCCCCTGGAACCCTCGGTTCCTTTATTAAAGTCTCCACTGCTTCTATAATTGCTTATCCATATACCATATCGATATAGATATAGGCAATTTTTTGCACCCTGCCGTGCTCAACAATTAACATCTCCCCCCCATAACATATTGTCTGTAATTGTATGAATGAAGTTTTTATCACAGAGGAGAAAAAAAAATTGCAAAAACCACTCTTTTATGTTAAAAAGATTAACGCAGTCTCGTGAAATAATTCTTTTGACCAAGAGGCAGTAGTAAATGATAGATTTCAACTATACACTGCTTATTCAGTTTCTTAATTTCCTTATACTCCTCATACTATTAAATTTTTTACTCTTCAAACCTGTTCTCAAAGCAATAAATAAAAGGAAGAATACCATAGGCTCCCTCTTTGAGAAGGTGCAAGGTATAAAAGAAGAGGCAGATAAATTGGAAAAATTATATGACGAAGGTGCCAGGGGGAAAAGAAGACCGATACTTGAAGGGAAAGACGCCTCTCTCTCAGATGCCCATAATACCTCAATGCACATAATTGAAAAGGCAAGAGCGGAACTCACAGAAGAACTTTCAAAGGTAAAGGGCGAAGTGAATAGGGAGAGCAGAAAGGTCTTTGATACGTTGAAGATGGAAGTGGAAAGACTCTCCACAGAGGTTGCACAGAAGATTTTAAAAAGGAGCCTGTAATGACTGCCGGTAGTGAGTCGTGGTTATCCTGGGTATTTAGATTCTTTAACTTCGCTATACTCTTAGCAATAGTCGTAAAATTTGCCGGGAAACCTTTGAAAAACTATCTTGTGAACAGGCATAAAGGGGTTAAGGAGAGGATCGAAGAGGGAGAGCGGATGTTTCACGAGGCAGAGGCACTTAAAAAGGAATACGAGAACAGGCTTGCAAAGCTTGATGAGGAGATAGATGCCTTTAAAAAGGTTGTTATTGAGGAGACTGAAAAGGAAAAACAGAAGATACTGGAAGAGGCGAGGGGGTTAGCCTTAAAGATTAAGGAACAGGCAAGACTTACCTATGAACAGGAAATAAGAGAAGCCAAAGGCAAGATAAAGGAAGAGATAGCAAGGCTCACAGTTGAGAGGGCAGAGAAGCTTATAGCGGAAAGGTTTAATAGAAGTGACAATGACAAGATGGTCGAGGAGTTTATAGAAAAACTGAGGAGCTTGAATTGATAAAACAGTCCATTGCAAAAAGGTATGCCAGGGGCTTATTTGCTGTTGGAGAGAAGGATGGTAAGTATAGGGCATACCTGAAAGAGATAGATATGGTATTAAAGGTTTTTGATGGGGAGGAAAGATTAAGAAAGGCTGTTATGTTACCCCTCCTTGAGATGGGAAAGAGAAAGGAATTGCTTGCTGATGTGATGAGGCTGCTTGGTGTATCCCTTCCCCTCGCAAATATGTTGAGCATGTTACTGGAGAGAAATAGAATGGGTTACCTGCCTCTTGTAAGGGATGTATATGGTGAGCTTGTTGATGAGAAAGAGGGAAGGGTAAAGGGAACAATCTGGTCAGCATACCCGCTGGATGAGGGTATGAAGGCGAGAATACAGGATGTGTTAAAGGAAAAGATGAAAAAGGAAGTGGTTCTGAGGATGGTTGAGGACAAAACACTTATAGGCGGGATAAAGGTGGCTGTCAAAGGTACTATAATGGATGGAAGTGTAAAAAGGCAATTAGAAGTATTGAAGGAAAATATTTTGAAGGAGTAGGCTATATGGAGATTAAGGCAGATGAGATAAGCAGGATTATAGAACAGAAGATAGCAGGGTTTGAGAGAGGGGTAAACCTTCAGGAGACAGGTATAATAATATCTATTGGTGATGGTATTGCAAGGATCTATGGACTTGAGAATGCCATGGCAGGGGAACTGCTTGAATTCTCTGAAGGGGTTATCGGTATGGTTTTGAACCTTGAAGAGGATAATATAGGCGCAGTTGTTTTCGGGGAGGACTATAAAATAAAGGAAGGGGATTTAGTAAAGAGAACATCAAGGATTGCCCAGGTTCCTGTTGGTGAGGCTCTTGTTGGCAGGGTGGTGGATGCCCTCGGTAATCCAATAGACGGGAAGGGACCTATTGAGGCAAAAGAGTACAGAAATGTTGAACAGACTGCACCGGGTGTGGTGGTACGGCAGCCGGTGAAGGAACCTCTCCAGACAGGCATTAAGGCAATCGATTCCATGATACCCATAGGAAGAGGGCAGAGAGAGCTGATTATCGGTGATAGGGGAACAGGTAAGACCGTAATTGCCATTGATACGATAATAAGCCAGAAGGGGAACGATGTATTCTGTATATATGTGGCTATTGGACAGAAGAGGTCATCTGTAGCGAGAACAGTCGATTTGCTCACCACTTATGGTGCAATGGAGTATACTATAGTGATTGCAGCAACGGCAAGTGATCCGGCACCACTCCAGTATCTTGCTCCGTTTGCAGGTTGTTCAATGGGTGAGTATTTCAGGGATACAGGGAGGCATGCACTGATTGTGTACGATGACCTTTCAAAACATGCAGTTGCATACAGGCAGCTGTCACTCCTGCTCAGGCGTCCCCCTGCAAGGGAGGCATATCCCGGTGACATCTTCTATCTTCATTCAAGGCTTCTGGAAAGGGCAGCCAAGTGGGATGACGGGCATGGTGGAGGTTCACTTACCGCACTTCCTATAATAGAGACACAGGCCGGGGACGTCTCCGCATATATACCGACAAACGTAATATCCATTACAGATGGTCAGATATATCTTGAGCCTGAACTCTTTTACTCTGGTGTAAGACCTGCAATCAACGTGGGTCTTTCTGTATCGAGGGTTGGGGGTAATGCCCAGATAAAGGCGATGAAACAGGTGGCAGGACGCTTAAGACTTGAACTTGCCCAATACAGGGAGATGGCGGCATTTGCGAAGTTCGGGAGCGATCTTGATAAGGCTACCCAGGCACTCCTTGCGAGGGGTTTAAGGCTTACGGAATTACTCAAGCAGGGTCAGTATGTTCCTATCCCTGTTGAGAAGCAGGTTGTGCTCCTCTATGCAGGTGCACACGGGTATATTGACATGTATCCCGAAAAAGCACTTAAGAAGTATGAGCAGGAAATGGTTGCTTATATGGAAAAGGAGCACCCTGATATTTTATCCGATATTAAGGAAAAGAAGGAAATCAGTGAATCTATTGAGGAAAGGCTGGATAAGGCACTTGGCCTTTTTCAGAGTAAGTTCACCTATTAGATATTAGAGATACGAAATGGCAACCTTAAGGGATATAAAGAGGAAAATCAGCAGCATTAACAGTACCCAGACCATTACAAGAACGATGAAGATGGTCTCAGCATCAAAACTCCGAAGGGCACAGGAAGACCTCGAAAGGATAAGGGGTTATGCGTTGAAGATGGAGGAAATGGTCGGTCGTGTGATACAGAAGATACCAGAAAATACCCATCCCCTCCTCACTGAAAGGGAAGAGATAAAAAAGGTGCTCATCGTGTCTGTTGCATCTGACAGGGGATTATGCGGTGCCTTTAATATGAATATAGGGTTGCACACAGAAAATTTTGTGATACAGAACAGGGATACCTATGAGAGGATAGGCGTGTACATTTTTGGAAAAAAGGTAAAGGATTACCTCCAGAGAAGGAAGGTGGATATTGTAAAGGAATGGGTTGATATTAAAAAGGTCGACCAGGATGTTGTGGATTCAATAGCGTCTGATCTTATAAGGCTTTATACAGATGGGGAGTTCGATAAGATTTACCTCACATACACACACTTTTTTTCCCCGGTAAAGCAGATGGTCAGGTTTGATGAATTTCTTCCAATAAAGGCCCCAAAGGATTCGGAAGGCGCTGATTATCTCTATGAGCCGGCAAGGGATAAGATAGTTGAGACCCTTATTCCAAAATATGTGAGCACAAAAATCTATTATGCCCTGATTGAATCCCGGACATCGGAACATGCAGCAAGGATGAGCGCCATGGAAAATGCGACAAACAACTGCGGTGAGATGGTGAGATACCTCACCCTTGTTTACAATAAGAGAAGACAGGAGAGTATAACCAATGAGATGATGGACATCGTTGGCGGCGCTGAAGCCTTGAGAGGAACTTAAAAAGGAGGAACATAATGAGTGTGGAAGCAAAAGGGAAGATTGTTCAGGTAATAGGAACGGTAGTAGATATCAGGTTTTCATCTGATAACCTTCCACCAATATATGGAGCGATATATGTGACAAACCCGACTATAAGCGATAAACCGGAAAATCTTGTTCTTGAGGTTGCGCAGCATATAGGGGATAGCACGATGAGATGCATCGCCATGGAGACTACGGATGGGCTGGTGCGCGGTCAGGAAGCAACATACAGAGGCACACAGATAACTGTCCCTGTGGGTAAGGAGATCCTTGGCAGGGTGTTAAACGTAATAGGGGCACCGGTAGACAGTGGGCCACCTGTAAAAACAGAGAAGGTATATCCAATACACAGACCTGCCCCTCTGCTTACCATGCAGAATACAAAGGTAGAACTCCTTGAAACAGGGGTCAAGGTCATTGACCTTCTTGAGCCATACTCAAAGGGCGGAAAGGTTGGACTTTTTGGGGGTGCAGGCGTCGGCAAAACGGTTATTATTATGGAGATGATCCACAATATAGCAATGCACCATGGCGGTATATCCGTATTTGGCGGTGTGGGAGAGAGGACAAGGGAGGGTAATGACCTGTGGCTTGAGATGAAGGGCTCAGGTGTTCTTGACAAGTGTGCACTTATCTACGGCCAGATGACAGAGGTGCCGGGTGCACGTGCGAGGATAGGGCTTACCGCACTCACTGCAGCGGAGTATTTCAGGGATGAAGAGGGCCAGGACGTGCTACTCTTTATTGATAATATATTCAGATTTACACAGGCAAACTCAGAGGTTTCTGCATTACTCGGCAGGATGCCATCTGCGGTTGGTTATCAGCCAACCCTTGCGACAGACTTAGGCGAGCTGGAAGAGAGGATTACTTCGACACTAAGGGGCTCTATCACTTCTGTTCAGGCCATCTATGTACCGGCAGACGACCTTACGGACCCTGCGCCAGCAACAACCTTTGCCCATCTTGATGCAACTACAGTTCTTTCAAGGCAGATATCTGAGCTCGGTATATACCCGGCCGTTGACCCCCTTGATTCAACAAGCAGAATCCTTGACCCGAAGGTTGTTGGGGAGGAGCATTACCAGACAGCACGGGAGGTTCAGAGGATACTCCAGAAATACAAAGATTTACAGGATATTATCGCCATCCTCGGTATGGATGAACTCTCAGAGGAAGATAAGCTTGTTGTTGCAAGGGCAAGGAAGATACAGAGATTTTTATCCCAGCCTTTCTTTGTTGCTGAAGCCTTTACGGGTCAGCAGGGTAGGTATGTGACGCTGAAAGATACAATAAAAGGCTTCAAGGAGATTGCTGAGGGTAAACATGATGAATTGCCAGAGCAGGCGTTCTACATGGTGGGAACGATAGAAGAGACAGCGGAAAAGGCAAAAGGTTTTGCTGGAGAATAATTGTGGGCATGCTTAACCTTGAAATAATAACCCCTGAACGGGTTCTTGTGCATGAAGAAGTGGATATGGTAGAAGCAAACGGAGCCCTCGGTGAGTTTGGCATTCTTCCCGGCCACATACAATTCCTTACCATGCTGGAGATCGGTGAAGTCCGTTATATGAAAGGCGGGAAGACCATATACATTGCCGCAAGCGGGGGATTTGCTGAGGTAATTGAAGATAAGGTTACGTTCCTTGTAGAGACAGCAGAATTTGCCGGGGAGGTTGATGTCGAGCGTGCAAAAAAGGCGCTGGAGAGAGCAGAATCAACATTAAAGGGGCTTCCCTTTGACCATTCAGAATATAAGATATATGAAATGGCGCTACTCAGGGCAATAGCAAGAATCTCAGTGGCTTCAAAGAATTTATAGAATTTATAGATGAACTTTTTAATTTAGCGAACACCGTGAGCGAGAGGGGGAGGCTCCGCGGGCTTTGCCTGTGGAGGGGGCGACGCAAGCCCCAGTATATAGATGAATTTTTCAATCGATGAAAGGCTTTTCGCACTATTCCCTTCCTTAAAGATAGGTGTACTTATCTGTGAGATAGACAATACGAAATATGGAGAGGACGCTCTCGAGGCGGTTCTTGAGGATATAAGGACCCACTTCCCTTATGAGAAACCCCAGGATCATCCCCATATAAAGGTGTGGAGGGAGGCATTTGGTAAACTCGGTATCTCTGCATCAAAGTACTATAGCTCAATAGAATCACTCCTCAGGCGTGCGCTCAAAGGAGGGCCCTTTCCGAGGATAAACCCTATTGTGGATTTATACAATGCGATTTCTCTGAAATACCTCGTGCCCATGGGTGGTCATGCCATACCGCCATTGGAAGGAAATATATCCCTCTGTTTTGCAGAAGGTGGAGAACCATTTGTTCCTATGGATTCGGGCGAATCTGAGATAGCTGATAAAGGCGAGGTTATTTACAAGGATGAGAAGGAAGTGCTCACACGAAGGTGGGTCTGGAGGCAGTGCCATAAGGATAAGGTAACAGCGGACACAAAATCAATTTTTATCCCCATAGATGTGATGGAAGGCTTACCTGATTCCCTCTGTGAAAATATTATGGGGGATATGGAGGAAAGCCTTTTAAAGAATGGCAATGGTCGGGTAATCCACGAAAATATTCTTACGAGAGGCAAGCTTAAAACAGAGTTCAAGATATAGCTTTTAGTTATCAGCTAACAGCTATCAGCAAAGGACAACCTTCCTGAAATTCTTGACGACGTCCATCACTGATCCTCTTCCCCCCAAACAGGTGTGATAAACTTCAGTATGTATAAGTGGGTCAGGATGATTTCCGCATTCTTCCGTATGGCGTTATTGTCTTTTGCCAGGGATTTCAATCTCTCGGCACTCTTTTCTATATTTCTTATCTCTTTCCTGATTTCATCCATAATTATTTTACCTCTCTCATATCTTTGAATCTTTTTGCCTTAAGGTCATACCGCGGCAGTCCCCCTTGAGGTTCAACCTTTACCTTGCACGTCAGATTTGTCTTTATCTTGGCTCTTTCCTTAAGTCTCTTTGTAAGGTCTTCGATGTCATCCTTTCCGAGTTTCGGAGTTGCCTCTATCCTGAGAGTGATCTCATCCATAATGTCTTCACGTGTAACAACAATCTCAAACTCCACAATATCCGGAAATTCCGACCTGATAAGCTGCTCAATGGTCTTCGGAGAGAAGAGTACGCCACGGATCTTTCTTATATCATCTACCCTGCCGACAATCTCCATTAACTTTCTGGAGGTTCTGCCGCAGTCGCAATTGGAAGGTCCCTTGATAGCCACATCCATTGTATTGAAACGAAGGACAGGGAAAGACCTTCTGCCGAGAGGGGTGATTACTATTACACCCTGCTCGCCTTCTGCCACCTCTTTTGAGAGTGTCTCACGGTCGAGCAACTCAATAAGGAAAAAGGGCTCTATGATATGGAGACCTTTCTTGACCTCGCACATACCGGCAAAGCCGCAGGTCTCGGTACTGCCGATATGGTCGAACATGTGACAACCGTATGTATCTTCAATCCGCCTGCGGGTCGCCTCAGGCAAAGGTTCGCCGGCGCCGAGTATCCGCTCGATCCCGAGGGATTTCGGATCAATACCCATGTTCATGGCTTCCTGGGCAATGTTGAGGCAGTAAGTTGGGGTGCCTGTCATGGCATTTGCTTTGAGCTCGATGATTTTATTGACCCTTCCTTTTGTATCGAGTGCCCCGCCAGGTATTACTTCGCATCCTACTTTTTCTGCAGCGTAGTGTGCTTCCCAGAATGCCACATATACGTTATACCCGAAGGGGAGAAAAACCCTGTGCCTGGGCCTGAATCCTGCCATCCATAGTATATGACACCATGATTCAATCCTCCATTGCCAGCTCTCATAGGACTCCGGGACATAGACCGGTTTTCCGGTAGTTCCACTCGTCTGCCTGAAGGTGCACACATCTTTGATATCCACGCCGAGGAGACCACCGTATGGAAAGGGCTCTACGTTCTCCTGCCACTTTCTCAGCTCTTCTTTGTAAGTGAAAGGAACCTTTTTGATATCGTCAAATGTTTTAATGTCGCCAACCTCCATTCCCTTCAATTTATCCCTATACAGGGCAGAATGAGATTTGGCATAGGAGAGTAGATTCTTAAAATATGAGAATTCTATACTTTCAAGCTTTTCCCTTGGTAAGGTTTCTGTGTAAGGATTCCAGTATTCCATAGCTTATCACTCCCTTAATTTGATATTATGAAATAACGTTTCTGATATTCAACAACATGATAATAAAAGACGTATTGTTTGTCAAAGAAATTTTGAAAAAGCATTTTGCTGAAGCAGGTTATTGTTTAGCTATTTCTGTTTTTATACCGGATATTGAACCAGAGATGGTTTTTGTGTATACTGTTGCTACTTTTATTTTGCAGGGGGTTTATGATTATGTCTACCATTATGCCGGAGGGGGAAAATCTGCGAAGGGCGATAAAGTGGATTTCTGCAAACCTTCAAGAAAATCCTGACCAGCCTGTCCAGGCACTCATTGAAGAGGTTGTGTTTAAATTTGACCTTTCTCCAAAAGATGCCGAGTTTTTAATGACATTCCTTCGTAAAGGAAAATCAGACAAGTAGATTTATCTCTTTAAATGCCGGAACGCTGTTTTGCTCCCTGCCGGGTACCCTCCGGGTGCGCGCGGCTTCATCCCGCCTATAGCCGGATTTACCCAACATATGCTCGAAGTCGCGACTCGCATACGGTTTCATTGCGAGCGCAGTCGAGCAACAAAGCTCTTCCGGCTCATAATAAAATAAGATAGTTGGGCAACAGGCTGTCTATCCTTGATTTCTCGGAATGCGGTACAGACTTTGGAGAAGCTAATGTCAAGGATAAAGATTTGACCCCTTTATATTTGCATATCCCCTTCAAAGTTGATCCAAATTTCGTCTAAAAAAATCGGCTTTTCCAATCGGTTGCATTTTGATGTTAGACCATTTTGTAACAAATGACCCATCCTCGCTAATTCGAATTTGCAAATCTGGTACTAGAAAGCACTATCCTCAAAATGATTTACCATCTTCTTTAAAACTTTTAATGGCTGATATGCATTATTAGCTCTCATCTTTCTGGGGATATTAATCCTTTCTTTCCCCACTATTTCGACATAAAATCCAAATTGCTTCAATTTGTCAAAATCAGGAATTTGGTCGATTTCATTTTTCCATTTTTTTACAGTGCTAAATGTTTCTGTTACCTCAAGAAAATTATCAAATTTTTTCGTCTTATTATCATATGAAATTGTTACTCCTTTTTTATCCAATCCCTTTTTTAGGTCTTGAAACTCGACTGACGAAAATTGAGAAAGAGCTGAAAATATTACAGCAATTGATTGTTTTGTTAAATGGCTTGACTGCAAGTTTTTCAACAATATATTTGGGTCAAAGTTGATTCTACCTTGGATTGGAATAATTTTAAATCTGTAAAGTAATTTATACCCCAATGCTTTTCCCAATTCCTCAATTCCTAAAACTGATAGACTGGCTGAGTGACCGTAACTTTTCAATTTATAAAATAGTTCTGCCTCGTATGCAAAATCTGTTGCATTTTTGAATGCATTATATGCCGCATTCTGCAGAGTGATTTCTTGAATATCTTTAAATTCCATTTGCTAAATTACATTCGCCGAGCCTAAAATTATTTTGTAGGTCTAACATTTTTTTGCTACTGTAACAAATACCTATAATCTGTAATGTTCTACCGCTATCTTCCATTATTCCATAATTCTTAAAAATATCAAGAATTTTTTCAAAAAAAAGCTTGACATGGGATTTTGACCGTATTATTATTCTTACAAAACTCCTCGGAGTGAAAGTCTCCGAGTATTACAGCCCCTCACTTCATCGTTTCAAGAAGTGAGTGATAAAGTCCCGGGGAATCATAGATGGTTCCCCGTCTTACTTTAAGGGAATCAAAAGCATGAAAGTAAAAATATTTATAGATTTTTGGAACTTACAACTTTCATGGAATGAATATCATCAAAAAATAGGAAAAACAACACAGGTTAAAATACCGTGGGACACCAAATTACCTCAAACATTACTAAGCAGGGTTGGGGGGGATTCGGTATATGCGGGGACACATGTATATGCATCTATTAATCCGAAAAGCCCTGACGATAGAAAACTGAATTCATTTTTACAAATAATGGATATGTTTCCGGGTTACAAAGTAGTAATTAAGGAACGAAAACCAGCAAAACCGATAAAGTGTACTAATGATGGCTGTCGTAGAGAAATAGTTTCTTGCCCCCATTGTGGAAAAGAATTAATAAGAACCGTAGAAAAGGGCATAGATACATCAATAGCTATAGAACTTTTTCATTATGCATTAGATAACGTCTATGACAAAGCCGTTCTTGTATCTGGTGATGAAGATTTCGTTCCTGCTGTTGAATACATCCAACGGAGAGGCAATCAAATTATTCACGCAGGTTTTAAAAATAAAGCATTTGCTCTAAAAAAAGCTTGCTGGGCGCATATTGATTTTGAAGATATTATGGCCGAATTGCTATCCCCCTAATTCATTCCAATCCCCCCAAATTAGGACACTACCGAATTTTTTTGTAAAAGCTTATTTATTATCAATTGTAACGGAGTATGAAATGATGAATTAAGTAAGGGATATGGGGTCAAATCTTTATCCTTGACATTATCTTCTCCAAAGTCTATGCCGCATTCCGAGAAATCAAGGATAGACAGCCTGTTGCCCAACTATCTTATTTTATTCGGTTTGGACAACAGGTCGTTGAATTAACAGTCTTTCCGACTTTCTTCAATAAAAAAAGCGCCCCGTAAAGAGGCGCTTTTTTGTGAGCGAAGGTTTATTTATATTTTTTCCTCGCCGATTCTCATACTGTAGAAGGAACGGTATATGAAGACAAGGGCAATTATTAAGAATACAATGCCAATTCCTGTCTTCAGGCTTTGAGACTGCATTGTAACCGCAATCTCTGTAGCGAGCAAGCCGAAGAGGGTTGTGAACTTAATGACCGGGTTCATTGAAACGGATGAGGTATCCTTAAACGGGTCGCCAACAGTATCACCAATAACGGTTGCTTCATGGAGCGGCGTACCCTTCTCTTTCAGGTCCACTTCCACAATCTTCTTTGCATTATCCCAGGCAGCACCGGCGTTCGCCATGAAGATTGCCTGGAATAGCCCGAAGAATGCGATTGCTACGAGATACCCTATGAAGAAGTAGGGGTTAAAGAAGGAAAGCGCAAGAGTCATAAAGAAGATGACCACAAATATGTTTATCATGCCCTTCTGTGCATAAATCGTACATATCTTTACGACTTCTTTACTGTCCTCGATGGAAGCTGCCTCGGCGCTTTCGAGTTTGATGTTTTTCTTGATGAACACGACTGCACGGTATGCACCTGTTACAACGGCCTGTGTTGCAGCACCTGTAAACCAGTAGATTACCGCGCCACCCATCAAGAGACCGAGGATGATTTCTGGCTGAACAAGGCTCAATTTTGCAATTACTCCTCCAAACATACGTTCAAGGAGAATAATGATACCGAAGACCATCGTTGTTGCACCAACAACTGCTGTTCCGATGAGCACAGGTTTTGCTGTTGCTTTGAATGTGTTTCCTGCACCATCCGCCTCTTCAAGGTAATCCTTGCCATTTTCAAAATCCGGGTCAAAACCGAACTCCTTCTTTATTTCCTCTTTTACATTAGGAACGCTCTCTATCCTCGAAAGCTCATACACAGACTGGGCATTATCCGAAACAGGTCCAAAACTGTCAACACAGATAGTTACAGGACCCATGCCGAGAAAACCGAATGCCACAAGACCAAAAGCAAAAACCGGTGCAGCAAAGACAAATTCTTTAGGCATAAGCGCTATGATGGATGGGTTCTTGGATACAAGATAGGCAATGAACATGAGAACGAGTATAACAAGCCCTTCCCAGAAGGCAGAAAAGTTACCTGCCACAAAACCTGAAAGTATATCGAGGGATGCGCCACCCTGACGGGCAGAGCTCATTACCTCCTGTACGTGGCGGGAGTTTGTGCTTGTAAATACCTTTGTAAACTCCGGTATTAAGGCACCGGCAATTGTTCCACAGCTGATGATGATTGAAAGCGCCCACCAGAGTGAACTGTACTCTGCGGGGAGATCAGAAAGCAGTACATAGCTTGCCCAGAAGGTAACAATAATTGAGATGATGGATGTTATCCAGATAAGATTTGTTAATGGTTGCTCAAAGTTGAACTTTTTCTTGGCGCCGTATAAGGAAGCGGTAATGCCGGTATTTATGAAATAAGATACCAGAGAGGTAAGGATCATCAGGATACGCATTGCGAAAATCCATATAATAAGTATGCTGCCCATAACCGGGTTACCGGCAAGTGCCAGTGCTAAAAATGCGATAAGGGCAACACCGGTCACACCGTATGTTTCAAAGCCATCTGCTGTTGGGCCCACGCTGTCACCAGCATTGTCGCCTGTACAGTCTGCAATAACACCGGGGTTCTTGGGGTCGTCTTCAGGAAGATGGAATACAATCTTCATGAGGTCAGAGCCAATATCGGCAATCTTGGTGAATATACCACCGCAGATCCTTAAGGCACTTGCACCAAGGGACTCACCTATTGCAAAACCGATAAAGCAGGGCCCCACCAGTTCTTTTGGTATAAAAACAAGGATGCATATCATGAAGAAGAGCTCGACACTCACGAGCAGGAGGCCGACGCTCATCCCCGACTTCATGGGGATGCTGACCACATTAACCGGTTTGCCTGCAAGGGAGGCAAAGGCTGCCCTTGAATTTGCCCTCGTATTGATTCTCATACCGAACCATGCCACACCATAAGAACCTAAAATACCCATGATAGAGCAGAAGAGGATTAGGAGAATGTTCCCGAAGGAGGTATGCTGCAACCCGCCGAAATAATAGACAATACAGAGGGCAATCAGAATCCAGAGGATGATGAGAAATTTACCCTGCTGGGCAAGGTATGACTTACATGTTTCCCATATAATATCGGAAACATCAAGCATCGACTTGTGGGCAGGCAGATTCTTTGTCTGGTTGTACTGGATGATGGAAAAGACCAACCCCACTATGCAGATTAGCAGCCCAAAATACATAATCGATACCCCGCCGATCGTGCCACCGAGGATAGTGAACGATACCTTGCTAAGGTCTGGCAGCACGATATCAGCTTCACCTGCAAAGGTGGCAGGTGCTGCTATAAATAGCATGGAAACTAAAGTCAACAAGATAAACAACAGATTTCGTTTAAATATAAAACCCATTATAACCTCCTTACTAAAAAAATTTAGTACCTTTCATATTAATGTTGGTTACAACCAAATTTCCCTTTCCTAACCTGGCTGCTAAATTACGATGCCCTTATTCTAAAACACTTTTTTCAACATTGTCAATGAACTTATGAAATAATTCACAATTCTTATTTATAGTTAGGGACTTTAAAAATGTTTATAGCAGATATTAAAAATCTATCTCAATTTACTATAGACCAATTCCGTCTATTTTTGTGCCGCAGAACTGACAGGAACCATCCTTGATATTGTATTCGGTTATGCTGAAACCATACCTCTTTATTATTGCCTTCTTGCAGTTATAGCAGTATGTATTTTCACCATCAGAGCCGGGGATATTCCCCTCATACACATACCTCAATCCTTCTTCTAACCCTATCTCCCTTGCCCTTCGCAGTGTCCTGGGTTTTGTTCGCTCTGCATCGAGGAGTCTGTATGTGGGGTAAAATGCACTCACATGCCAGGGTACATTTACTCCGAGGTCATTTTTTATGAATTGTGCAATCGCACGGAATTCTTCATCCCTGTCATTATGTCCGGGGATAATGAGGGTTGTGATTTCTATCCATATACCAAGTGTCTTATACGCCTTAATGGTGGCAAGAACACCGGGCAGCTCCGCCTTACAAATCTTTTTATAGAATCCTTCATTAAAACCCTTTAAGTCAATATTTGCCGCATCGAGAAAGGGCCTTATTGCCTTTAGCGGCTCTTCTTCTATATATCCATTTGTCACGAAGTTGTTGTATATGCCCTTATCCTTTGCAAGCTTAGCTGTATCAAAGGCATATTCATAGAAGATGGTGGGTTCTGTGTAGGTATAGGATATGCTTTTGCATCCTGACGAGCTCACAAGCCCCACAACCTCGGCTGGTGACATTTTTTCACCAAGGATACGGCCTTCATTCCTCGGCATCTGTGAGATATCGTGATTTTGGCAGTGAAGGCACTGGAAGTTACAACCCGCAGTTGCGATGGAAAATGCCTTTGAACCCGGAAAAAAGTGGAACAGAGGTTTTTTCTCAATCGGGTCTACATGGTATGAACAGGGAAAGCCATAGACAAGGCTGTAGAGTGTACCATTCCTGTTTTCCCTTACCCCGCAAATCCCTCTTTTGTTTTCTCCAATAACACAGTGGTGCCTGCATAATTTGCACTGAACCTTTTTCTCTTCAAGCTTTTCATAGAAAGATGCTTCCTTCATTTTTTACCAAATATAGTTTTTATCACATCATCCATATTCCTTGCCGGTATAAATTTTATCTTTCTTTTAATGTATGCCGGGATTTCTTCAAGCTCCTTCATATTTTCCTCAGGGATTATTATCTTTTCCACCCGGGCACGAAGGGCTGCAAGGGTTTTTTCCTTTAACCCGCCTATCGGTAAAACCCTGCCGGTAAGGGTTATCTCTCCTGTCATTGCAATCTTTCTACTTACAGGCTTTTTTGTTATGGCACTTATCAAGGCAACGGCCATGGTGATACCTGCAGAGGGGCCATCTTTCGGAATTGCACCCTGGGGGACATGGATATGAATCTCAAGGCTGTCAAAGATTTCTTCATTTATGTGAAGGGTTTTTGCCTTTGATTTTATGTGGGTTAAGGCCGCCTGGGCCGATTCTTTCATCACATCGCCCATGCTGCCAGTAAGGGTAAGTTCTTTTTTGCCCTTTCTACAGGATGCCTCAATATAGAGCACATCCCCGCCAAATTCTGTCCAGGCAAGCCCGCTGGCAACACCCACGGTATCGTATTCGATGCCCCCTTCCGGGAGATATTTAGGTATCCCTGCGAATTTATGAAGGTTTTTAGCGGTTATTGTTATCTTTCTTTTGTCGCCCTCAGCTATCCTCCTCACTACCTTTCTCGCCATTGACGCAATCTCTCTCTCAAGGTTCCTTAAACCTGCCTCTCTTGTGTAATCCTGTATGACCTTTTCTGTGGCACTGTCCGCGATGGCAAGGATCTCCTCTTTTAATCCATTCTCTTTTAGTTGTTTTGGAATGAGGTATTTCTTTGCTATTGCGAGCTTTTCTTTTTCTGTGTAACCAGGGATGAATATCGTCTCCATCCTGTCTTTTAATGCAGATGGTATCGTATCTACCCTGTTTGCAGTAGTAATGAACATCACCTTTGAAAGGTCAAAAGGAACATTGAGATAGTGGTCGCTGAAGGAATTATTCTGCTCAGGGTCGAGGACCTCAAGGAGCGCGCTTGCAGGGTCACCCCTGAAATCAGTGCCTATCTTATCAATTTCATCCATCATAAAGACAGGGTTATTTGTACCTGCCCGTTTCAGGTTCTGAATGATCCTCCCTGGCATGGAACCAACGTATGTCCTTCTATGACCCCTTATCTCAGCCTCGTCCTTCATGCCACCGAGTGATATCCTTGCGAAGCTTCTGCTGAGTGCCCTTGCAATAGACCTGCCGAGGGAGGTCTTGCCTACGCCGGGTGGGCCCACAAAGCAGAGGATTGGCCCTTTCATCTCTCCTTTGAGCTTTATGACGCTTAAGAATTCGAGTATCCTTTCCTTTACCTTTTCAAGGTTATAGTGGTCTTCATCGAGTATCTTTTTTGCCCTTTTTATATCTATGTTGTCTTTTGTTGATTTGCTCCATGGCAGTTCAACGAGCCATTCCAGATATGTTCGAAGCATCGAAGATTCTATTGCATCCGGGTGCATCATATCGAGCCGTGCGAGCTGTTTCCTTGTCTCTTTCTCTACATCCTTTGGCATCTTCGCCTTCTTGATCCGTTTTTTCAGGTCTTCTATCTCCTCAATCCTCTCATCTGCTTCTCCAAGTTCGCTCTTTATTGCCTTCATCTGTTCCCTGAGGAAGTATTCCCTCTGGCTTTTCGACATTTCTTCCTTTGCCTGGGAGAGGATCTTTGCCTGCATGTTCAGGAGCTCTATCTCCTTTCCCATGATTTCTGAAAGTTTTTTCAAACGTGCAATAGGGTCCACAATCTCGAGGATTTCCTGAGCTTTGTCGACCGCCAGCCCCAGGTTTGCAGCTGATATGTCGGCAAGCTTTCCAGGTTCATCTATGGTGTCAAGAACCATTAAAATATCCGGGGGAACCATCCTGCCCATGGAGACTACCTTTTCCATCTCTTCCTTCACATATCTCATGAGGGCTTCGATTTCTAATGTAATCTCTGTGATCAATGGCTCTTCTATGGGTTTTATTCTTACAAGAAAGGTGTGCCTTTCCTGGACATATTCTGTTATCCTTGCCTTTTTTAGCCCCTGAATAAGGACCTTTACCCTTCCGTCTGGCAGTCTTAACATCCTCATAATCTGTGAAACAGTACCGACAGAATAAATCCTTTCAGGAAGAGGGTCCTCGTCTGTTAAATCCTTTTGTGCTGTAACGATAATCAGCCTGTCCTTGGACAGGGATTTTTCAACAGCATTTATTGACATGTCCCTTCCAACGAAAAGAGGGAGTATCACGGAAGGATACATCACCATGTCCCGGACAGGAAGTAAAGGGAGTATCTCAGGTGTGTCGAATGTTTCAATCTCCGTCATATATTTTAAGCCTCCATTTTTTTACGAAATGAACTACCCCGAGGCTTGCCTCGGGGTATCGAAGACAGTATCAAGGCAAGACCCCCTTATACGAAGCAAACTTCGGGGAATGGACCCGAGGGGCATTCAAAAAGACCTTAAAAGCCCTGTATGTTTCATACACATCAAGCTTGCTTGATACTTCAAAGGGGGAGTGCATGGTGAGAAGCGGGGTACCGCAATCTATTATATCCATGCCGTATACGGCAAGATATTTGGCAACCGTTCCACCTCCTCCCTCATCAATTTTACCAAGTTCTCCGGTCTGCCAGATGACGCCCTCTTTTTCAAAAAGTCTCCTTATCTCGCCCACGTATTCTGCGTTTGCATCATTGGCTCCGACCTTTCCTCCATGTCCTGTAAACTTTGATACGCATAGACCGCGCCCAAGATAACAGGCATTCTGTTTTTCGTGAACATCCTGAAACGTCGGGTTGATGGCGCCATTCACATCGGCCGAGAGCGCCCTTGATTTAAAGAGCATCTTTTTGATTAAGGTTTCATCCGTTTTTATCTTCATCCCTTCAAGGATGTCATTCAAAAATATCTCGAGGAAGTTTGATCTCATGCTTGTATTGCCTTCTGAGCCCACTTCTTCCTTGTCCGTGAAGATTGCAAGGCATGGATGAAGAGGGTTATCAGTGTCGCATACTGCCTTCAGGAGTGTATAGGCGCAAGCCCTGTCATCCTGTCCGTAAGCCCCTACCATGCTTTTATCGATGCCGATGTCCTTTGCCTTAAAGGCAGGCACAATCTCTATTTCTGCACTTATGAAGTCCTCTTCTACTATGCCGTATCTATCCTTCAGTATCTTGAGGATGTATTTCTTTATACCCTCTTTTTTCTTACCGGCAACAGGCATACTGCCGAAAAGGACTGTTAGTTTTTCGCCCTCTATTGCCTCGGATAACTTCTTTTCATCCTGTACCTTCCTCGAGAGATGAGGTAAGAGGTCGTCTATTGCAAAGACCGGGTCATCCTCTTTCTCTCCTATCACAATCTCAATAGCCCTGCCATCTGCTTTGATCACAATCCCGTGCATAGCGAGAGGTATGGCAACCCACTGGTATTTTTTGATACCCCCGTAATAATGGGTGCGAAGAAGGGCAAGGTCAACGTCCTCGTAGAGGGGGTTTTGTTTGAGGTCGAGCCTGGGTGCGTCTATGTGGGCTACGATAATATTGATACCCTCTGCAGGGTCCTTTTTCCCCCTGAGAAAGGCGATAACACCCTTGCCGCGATTAATGCGGAATACCCTTTTCTGTTTCGGGTTATCCTGAAAAGCATGTCTGGAGAGGCTACTCTGTATGTGCTTTGTTGCTTCCCTCTCTGTCTTTGCGAGGTCGAGGAATTTTTTATATTCCTCACAGAACTGAAATATCTCCTCTATCTCTTTTTTGGATTTTTTTTTCCAGCCAGATTCGTTTTTCATTGTCTGGTATAGATTAACAGAATTGTTACTATGAGTCAATCATATCTAAGCTGACTTTTGTCAGCTTAGATAGTTCGGGGTCGGGGTACCCGCTTGCGGGTCGCCGGCGTTCGGAGTTTAAACCTTTTTTTTTCAATCGTCACTCATCACTCCGAACTCATAACTAATCACTGTCTTTATATGGTGGAGGCGGCGGGCACGGTTTCACCCGACGCTGTTTATTCACTCATTACTATTCACTCATCACTCTTCACTGTTTTTATATGGTGGAGGCGGCGGGCACGATTTCACCCGATGCCGACTGAGGAAACAGAAGTTCATAGTTCGGAGTTTGTCATAACTCGTCGCTGTTTATTCACTCATTACTATTCACTAATCACTCTTCACTGTTTTTATATGGTGGAGGCGGCGGGAATCGAACCCGCGTCCAAAGAAGAAGAATTGCAAAGAGACTACATGCTTAGTCAGTGTTTTTTTCTCGGATGAAGGAGCACCCTCTGACAGGTTTTCCAGCACCCACGCCTATAAGTTTTTGCCTTTCTGTATAGGTGTCCAGAAAGACTATCCTGCTTGTATTACACCATTCTGGACTTGAAGCAGGAGGAAAGCCCAGATGATGTGGCTGCATTAAGCAGCCAGTGCGTACTCGTGAGAGTCTGCAGTTATGTTTATTTCTACCTTTTTTCGGGTGGGTAGGAACCCGGCATGCCTCTCTGACCCTAACTTCCCTGTCGAAACCTATCGCCCCCTTCATCTTGATCTTAACTCCCGTTCTGCTATCCTTTTTTCATCCTTCTTCTTTATGGCTTCCCTCTTATCAAAACGGGTTTTGCCTTTGGCAAGGGCAAGTTCCATCTTTGCCCTGTTTTTATCGTTAAAGTACATGGATATTGGTACAAGGGTATATCCCCTTTCATTTACCTTCCCGTAAAGCTTGTAGATTTCCCTTTTATGCATCAGCAGTTTTCTTGTCCTTTTTGGTTCATGGTTGTATATATTCCCGCAGGAATAAGGGCTAATATGGGCATTCTCGAGAAAGAGTTCCCCGTCCTTTACCCTTGCGTAGCTGTCTTTCAGGTTTGCCCTGCCCTCCCTTAAGGCCTTGACCTCTGTTCCTGAAAGTGCAATACCAGCCTCAAAGGTTTCTTCAATATGATAGTCATGGTACGCCTTTCTATTCGTACATATTGTTTTCATATTATTAATATAACACATTTTCCACCAGATTGTTAGCCCATGTTGTTTCATAAAGCCATCAGATTTTAGCTATACACTATGAACTATGAGCTAATTTGCTATGCTTCTATTATGGGGAGTTCGATGACAAACCTTGTGCCTTGAGGGATGTTGTCTTCTACGTGGATTTTGCCATGGTGGTCTAAAACGATGGAGTGGACTATGGCGAGACCGAGGCCCATACCTCCTTTCTCCTTTGTAAAATAGGGGTCAAATATTTTCTCCTTGTCTTCTGCCGGGATACCTCTGCCTGTATCGGCAACCTCTATTATACCAACCCCTTTTTGTTTATCGTATTTTGTATTTACGGTGATAGTACCCTCTTTGCTATCTATTGCCTTCACTGAATTGGTAATGAGGTTTATCATCACCCTCTTTATCCCATCTCTGTCAACCCTGAATTGGGGGATTTTTGCCTTTTCCAACTGAAAGGTGATGTTTTGATAAAGGTGTCTATACAGGTCAATCGCCTCATCCACTATTAAATTTATATCTTCCATTGCCTTGGCCTGTGAGGTATGGGTCAGTTTTGTAAGTTCATTCACTATCCTTTTTATATCATCCACTGATTTTATAATGACAGATGTTGTTTCATCCAGGACATCCTTCTCCTTGCCTTCAAAATGGGACAACAATCTTCTCCTTATCCTTTCTGCAGAAAGAATAATAGGTGTGAGCGGGTTTTTTATCTCATGGGTCAGCTTTCTTGCAACCTCTCTCCACGTAGCGAGCTTTTCAGCTCTTATTATATGGGTAATGTCATCAAAGGTGATGATGAATCCCTCAACACTATTTGCTTCATCCTTCAGGATTGTCAGGGATGCCCTTATATAGGTAATATCCTTTTTCAGGTTCAGCCTCAGCTCCTTTGTGATGCTTCCACCATCTGCCCCCCTTGCCTCTTTCAGGAAAGATTTCATGAGCTTTCTGAAATCGTCGCCGAGAATTTCCTTTAATTGTATCCCTGTCCATGCTTCCTCCTCAATCCCGAGGATCGTTTTGGCAGCCCTGTTCAAGAGGAGAATATTGCCCTTCTTATCTGTAGATATGATACCCGAGGCTACGTTATCGAGTATTACCTCCATATATCGTCTTCTTTCTTCAATCTCATCCTTTGTAATCTTTAGTTCCTTTGCCATGCTGTTGAATGCGCTCACGAGGGTACCTATCTCGTCCTTGCCCCTGTCTTCCAGATTGATGTCAAATTTACCTTTTGCTATAATGGAAGCCCCCTCTTTCATCCTCTCTATCGGGATGGTAATCTCTGTTGCCATTTTTATCCCAACCCACACAGAAAAGAATATTGTCATGATTGTAATGAGGAATAGGGGAATTATAAAACTAAATTTCAGTATCTTTTTGAAGGGTCTTGCCTCTTTAAATTCCTTATTTGCAGAGGCAATCTCCTCTATCCGTTGTTTTCCGTGAACCATTATCACATCACCGATAAAGAGTAAGGCCTGTACGTTTCCAGATTCATCAATGATCTTTGTGCCGGTGACGATCAGCTCACCTTTTTCCAGGGGAATTATTGCCCTCGTGGAGTTGTTTTTTATAAGGGTTTTTGTCTTCTCAAACAGTACCTGTTCTGTAACTTCCTCGAGGTTGCTCTCACTCTTTATTAGATTGCCGTAAGGGTCATAGATGGAAAAATATCCGAGAAGGTGTGTTTTTATGTTTCTTTTGATATATGTATCCAGTACCCTCTCATTTTCTAATATCTTTTTCTTGCCGAGATCCTTTGCAAGCATGGTCCCTGTTTTTTCATGTCGCTGAAACAGGTCCTCATAGTAGAATTGCGAAAAGGTAAGGGCATTTTCAATTGTATCCTCTATCTTCTGGCTGAACCATTTATCCATGCTTACATGGAAAAAACCTGTGGCGAGTATAAAAAGGGTGAAGGATGGGAGAATTGAGATGAAAAGCAGTGTCAGGGTAAGTTTTGTTTTCAGTCCAGAACCCCATATCCCCCTCTTTTTTTCTATATATGTTTTGATTAGGGTCCTTGTCACCAGAAAGAAGAGGAGCAGAATCAGTAGCAGGTTGATGTTCAGTATCATCACGATGAGTTTATTTTCACCGATAGGGAGGAATTTTTTGAAGAAGGGGAGTTGTGTTTCGAAGTATATAAGAAAGGCAAAGGTTAAAACTATAATAGTTGCCCAGGAAAGCTCTTTTCTATATTTCATGACGTCTATCCAATACCATATAAGGGTTCAAGGATTCGAGGGGTCTGGGATTCAAGTGATGTTGATACACTTGAACCCTTGAATCCTTTAACCTCTTGAACCCTGGTTCTTTTGTTTAATTATACCCTATCCTTTCAAAGAAACAAAGTTTATCTGCCTGTCCTCCTTTTCTCCCCTCCTGTGAGAGTAAAAAAGGTTTTCATTACAGCAGGTACATAAACCTGTATCGTATATCTTTTCTATACCACCATCCTTGAGCATCCCGGTATTTGCCCTTTTTAGATTTAAAAACATGGAGGTTTCTGTTTTTCTGAATATGTGCTCGGGAAATCCATTGCTTCTAAGAACACTATGCACATCTTCTTTTATCTCATAACAGCACGGGCCAATAGCCGGCCCCAGAAGTGCCACCATCATTTTTCTTTCCCCACCGAGCTTCACCATCTCATGAATTGCCTTTTTTGTAATCCTCTTCAAAGTGCCTCGCCATCCTGCATGGATTATCGCTGCCATGGGATAATCGGGCTCGCAGATGAAGATAGGGAGACAGTCTGCTGTCTTAACAATACCTGCGACATTCTTCTCGAGGAGTATAAGCCCATCCCCCGATATTGGTTTCTCACCATCCTGTATGATATGGATTTTCTCACCATGTTCCTGACGCATTATGATAAGGTCTTTAAGGGAAAATGTGTCAAGGAATGATTTTCTCAAATTGCCCTGCAGTATCCGGGACGGCGATGTTTTTGTAAAGAAGCCATGAATAATATTCTGTTTTTCAAGTTCAGGGATATAATAGTAAGACCAGCTGTTATTGATATGTTTAAATTCAAAATTCATATACAGCCCTCAACATCTAGTGTCCTGTCCTACAAATAGCCTTACAGTTCCATTGACGGTTCTCTCGAACTGCAGAAAGGAAATTCCCTTCGCACTCCGGCACTCCATTCCCGACCATTCTAAGAATCGCTCCACTAAAACGGGCAAACTTGCCCCGCATGAATGCGGGACTTCGGACATGCCCGTTTCCCCTTCGGGACGTTCCGCATCTTCTAAGTATGGTATCCCGGTCACTCCGTGATGTCGTGCTACAGGGAACATCCTTTCTCTCCTGAGTGTAAAGAACTGTTAGGGACAGGACACTAGTATCCAGCATACAGAATCCAGCCTGTTTTTAATCACCTGCTGCCCGTTGATTCTTGTTTGCCTTTTCTGCATACTGCCCACTACTTACTGCCTACTGCCTAATGTTTTGCTGTTTTTTACAAACTCCTTTATGTCCTCTGGTACTGGTGCTTCTATTGAAATAGGCGTGCCCTTAACAGGATGTTTGAATTCAATCTTATAGGCATGGAGGAGGGGCCTCTCGGCCATGTTCCTTGACTTCTTCCCGTACAAATCGTCACCCACAATCGGATGCCCTGTGTGTGCGAGATGGACCCTTATCTGGTGTGTCCTGCCTGTCTTCGGGTAGGCTTCAATGTATGTGAAACCGTTTAATCTTGCCACCACTTTGAAGAATGTCAGGGCATCCCTTCCCCCTTCTTTCAGTACAGCCATCCTCTTTCTATCTGTCGGATGTCTCCCAACATTGCCCTCTATTCTCCCTTCCTCTTTTTTCACTATCCCCTCTACGATCGCCCTGTATGTTTTATAAACACCCCTCTCTTTGAAGAGCGCTGAGAGCATCTCCTGGGTCTTTGTGTCTTTTGCAACGAGAATCACACCTGTTGTCCCCTTGTCTAATCTATGAACGATACCAGGTCTCATGTTTAATTGTGGATTGCGGCCTGCCCTGCTACCCCGAAGGGCGTGGCCAGGGATTGCGGATTGCGGAATTGATGCTGAATGCTGAATACTGAATGCTGAATGCTGGTTTATCAGGTATGCGAGGATGGCATTTACGAGAGTTCCCTCCTTATGGCCAAAGGAAGGGTGGACCACCATACCAACCGGTTTATCGATAGCAAGGATATATTCATCTTCATAAAGGATATTGAGAGGGATTGCCTGGGGTATGAGGGTTAAGGGTTCTTCCTCTAAGATTTCTCCCTCGATTTCCATGGACCTTTTAACCTTTGATGAAGGTTTTGACAGTTTACCGGCAATACGTATATGCCCTTCCTCTATCAATGCTTTTATTTTTGTCCTTGTTATGGAGAGTTTTTCAGAGAGGAAGACATCAAGCCTTACTTCATCTTTGTTACAGATTATCCGGAATTTTTTTCCCATCACTCCGAACTCCCAACGCCGAACTATTATTGTTGAAGATGTTATGGATTCTGTTTACCATCCTGGAGGGCGGTTTCTATCTCTGAGATTAAAATCGATTCATCGTCTTTCAGTAGTGTTCTCATATCGAGGAGAAATGTATCCTTCTCAATCCTCCCGATAATTGGAACTTCCATATTTCTCAATCGTTCTTCAAGCATGTCTATGCTGATGGTATGCAGTTTTAATGCGACCCCGAAGGAAGGTATCGACACATCAGGAAGGGTGCCTCCACCAACCTCAGAGTATAGCTCTACGGCTGATACGGAGAGGTTTTTACACCCCTTTTTTAGGATGTTTGTAATACGCTGTGCCCTTCTTTTCAAGGTGTGTTTGTCTTCGTATATCATCTTCAAGGTCGGTATATTGTCTTTTGCCGTTTCCCCATCGAGATAGAGTAGCAGTGTGCTCTCAAGCCCGGCGAGGGTAAATTTATCCGGTCTTAACGCCCTTGTGAGAGGATTCTTTTTCATTGCATCAATATACGTCTTTTCTCCCAGGATAATGCCTGCCTGCGGTGCCCCGAGAACTTTATCGCCGCTAAAGGATATTATATCTAATTCCTTTTCTATTTCCTCAAGGATAGAGGGCTCATCGTGAATCCCCATTTCTTTTAAAGGAAAAAGAAGACCGCTTCCTGCATCATAGTATATAGGTATATTATGTTCCTTTCCAAGAGAGACAAGCTCCTCTATTGATGTCCCATGGGTAAAGCCTTTAATCCTGTAATTACTCGTGTGGGCTTTCATAATAAGGCCGGTATTCTCGTAGATTGCACGCCCATAGTCTTCTCTGTATGTCCTGTTTGTAGTTCCAACCTCTTTCAATATTACCCCGCTTTTTTTCATTACATCAGGTATCCTGAAAGAACCTCCTATCTCAATGAGCTCGCCCCGTGAGATAATCACTTCTTTTCCCTCTGCGATTGTATTGAGTACAAGGAAAACAGCCCCTGCGTTGTTGTTCACAACGAGGGCGCTTTCAGCACCCGTGAGCTTTTTAAGGATAAACAGGCAGTGTTCGTACCTGTCGCCCCTTTCTCCTTTTGTAAGATCATATTCAAGATTTATGTAATGTGATGCTGCATTTGTGATGGCATCTATTGCTGATTTTGCAAGAAGTGATCTCCCGAGATTAGTATGGATGATGACGCCTGTTCCGTTTATAACCCTTTTTAATCCGGGTGCAGTTGTTAGGGCTGCCTTCTTCCCAGTCGCTTCAACGATGCTGTCAATACGTGGTATTGATATCTTTTTTCCTTCTTTTATGCTGGTGCGGAGTTCATCAAGGGTTGTGCGGAGTGCGTCCTTTGCGATGTTCTCAGGGTATTTGGTGACGAGTTTTTTCCATTCTCCGTGTTTCAGAATATCGTCTACCTTCGGTATCTTTCGTAGTAAGTCCTTATCAGGCATATTGGTTTATTTGTAACATACAGTACGGCCAAGGTAAAGATTTTTCTCTTTTGTGGCCGAAGCGCTTTTTGCGTCTAACTTCGTTACACTTCAGCCTGTGCTACTTCGACGTACGTACATTGTACGCCTGCGTACCCCAGGCCTTGCGTGCCTCGTTATACATCAAAAATCACCTCGGCCAACAACACACTAAGATACTGATATTGGGGTAGTAGGGAACGTTCTCAACATTTAAACTTTACATTATTTTTCCATGTGATAGAAGAGGAACATGCTAAGACAACCCCGCATAGAAGCCCCTGGGGCGTTGTACCATGTGATAGGCCGCAGAATCAGACAAGGGATGATATTTGATGAGGGGCCGATAGGGGATTTGAGAGTCATCAATGTGGATAGGTTTATGGTTTTACCGCCCCTCCGAATGTTGGTTTGAGTATCTGGTTATCCCACTTCACCTGTTGTTTATCGGCAAGGTAGGTTAACAGGTGGTGCCCTGGCGAAATGTTGGTCACGATCTGGAGGGTTTCTCCGTCTCGTCCCTTAAGCACAATGGTGTGATCTCCCGGTTTTAGAGTAATGGTATCAGCGCAACCGAAATAGTTATCCTCTTCGCGGTCTTGATCCTGAGATACGCCTCCCTCACTGTCCTGATCGGTACGGGTCTTTCCTTCCACTGTCCGCCTCATGGATGGCAATACACCCGAAAAGACCCCATCAATGTAAATCTTACCGTCCCGGGTAGTGACGGTTTGTGTGAGGCGGCCGATAGGTGTTCCGTCAAGGGAGATTTGGCTATCGGAGAACTCCTTCCCCTCTACGGAGATGGTTAATCTTGCAGGCTCCTTGGGCTTACATCCACCGGAAAGGACAGGAACCAGGTTAGCCAGAACAGTCAGTATGAGAACAGCTTTCCACTTCTTCATTTGCATAAATTATCTTAACCCAATGGGACGGGTTTAAATGTTTCGATATTTTTCCCCAGCTAAAATTCTTCCCCATGCCCTGCTTTTTTCTCCATTTTCCTGCAATTCAAATCATTTTACAACAAGTTTTTTAGATAGACAATGGGGTCTCAGGTATTAACAGCCTGTTGCCCAAACCGATTTCACGCCGGAACACTGTTTCCTTCCCTGCTCCGCTGCGCGTTTTTACCCACTACCGGCTCTAACTTCGCTCAATTCGCAAACTCGCCCCGCTATGCGGAGTTCAGACAGTGCGAATTGTCCTTCGGAATGTTCTTTCTCGCCGAGTGGGTCGCCCAAAAATGCTCGAAGTCGCGACTCAGGTAAGGTTTAATTGCGAGCATAGTGAGCAACAAAGTTCTTCCGGCCTTTGTCCCGAAAAATCAGTAAAGACTGTTTGGGCAACAGGCCGTTAAAATATAAGTTTTTTCTATTACCCCCACCCAATGTTTTTATACATTTTCCTTGTTTATTGGAAATTTACATATCTTCAAATGTCAATTATAAATTGTTTTTTTACTGCCCGTGCTGCACACGATATCTGGTTTAGCTATTCACCACTATCCAGATATTTATAGAATTCCTCATCTTTATAATCTGCTTGATTTTTTGGCCTGTAAGCCTTAACATTCTTTGATTTTATAATATCATTTTGAGAGACATTTATGCTGATTGAACGATTAATAACTTACTTTGCACGTAAGAAGAATGCCAGTTATCTGCAGTTCTCTCCTTCTCTGTCCCTATCTATTCCCCGAAAGGAGGATGATATACCAACACTTCTCTATGTGCATGTGCCTTTCTGCGAGGAGCTCTGCCCCTATTGTTCATTCAACAGAATAGCATTCGAGGAGGAGCTCGCACGGGCATACTTTGACGCCCTGCGCAAAGAGATTTTAATGTATAAGGAGCTGGGGTATGATTTTAAGGCCCTCTATGTAGGGGGGGGCACCCCGACTGTCCTGATTGATGAGCTTGCACAAACTGTCCGATTGATCAAAGAAACCTACCATGTTGGTGAGATTTCTATTGAGACAAACCCCAATCACCTAACCGTTGAGAACATTGAGATATTAAAGGACATGGGGGTGAATAGACTCTCTGTGGGTGTTCAAAGCTTTGATGACGGACTTTTAAAGGCAATCGAGCGTTATCACAAGTACGGGAGCGGTGAGGAGATTGCAGAAAGGCTGCATTTTACGCAGGGTACATTCGATACCTTGAACGTTGATATGATTTTTAATTTTCCCATGCAGACAATGGAAATCCTCGAAAAGGATTTATCGACCCTCATCAATCTTAAGGTTGACCAGGTTACCTACTATCCTCTGATGGTCTCGACCGCAACCCGGAATATAATGGCTAAAAGAATAGGAAAGGTGGATTATGAGAGGGGTAGGCTATTCTATGAAAAGATAGTGGAGATGCTCGCCTCCGGTTACAGTCTATCAACGGCATGGTGTTTTTCCAGAAATGATGCCATGATAGATGAGTATGTGGTTAATTTTGAAGAATATGCAGGCCTTGGAAGCGGCTCCATCGGTTACCTTGGTAATAGTGTCTATGCGAATACATTTGATGTAAGGGATTATATCAGAAGGGTAAACGAAGGATTGCTTCCGGTTACAGCAAAGAAGGACTGCTCGATAAAAGAACGATTGCAATACGATTTTTTAATGAAGCTTTTCGGTCTGGGTCTTGATATAGGCAGGCTCAAGGCCAAACACGATGTGAATATATACCATTATCTATGGCCGGAAATACTTTTTTTCAGCCTTATCGGGGGATTAGAAAGACATGGCAATCTTCTTTCGCTTACTGAAAAGGGTCAGTATTACTGGGTAATCATGATGCGTGAGTTCTTTATTGGGGTTAACAATTTCAGGGATTATTGCAGGGCTGAAATAGAAAGACAAATTTAAGGAGCAGGTGAAGATGGTTCTGAATAACAAAAATGAAATTAAAAACATATGTATTTACGGTGTTGGCGGTGTCGGGGGATATTTCGGCGGGAAGATTGCGCTTGGGTTATCCCGGATAAGAAATACAACGAAAAGGGTATTTTTTATTGCAAGGGGGACACATTTAGATGAAATAAGGAAGAATGGCCTGATATTAAATACATCGGAAGAGAGAGGTATCATATGCAGGCCCCATATCGCCACTGACAGTATAGATGAAATACCTGCCCCGGACTTATGCTTAGTTTGTGTAAAGAGTTATGATTTGGATGGTGCCATCAAGGCATTGGCGAGAAAGATTAAAGACGAAACGATTATTATCCCCCTGTTAAATGGTGTTGATATTTATGAACGGATCAGAGGCATTTTAAACAAAGGGATTATCCTGCCTGCATGTGTGTATGTGGGTACCCATATAGAAAAACCAGGCGTGGTTACACAGAAAGGTGGTGACGGGATAATTTTATGTGGCTATGGCCCAGGATTCCCCGACTTCAACAACAAGGGAATCATACGTTTCTTTGATGGAATGAAAATAAGATTTGAATGGCATGATAACCCCTATGCACCAATATGGGAAAAATATGTTTTTATAGCCTCCTTCGGTCTGGTAACTGCCCATTCTAAGAAGACCCTTGGTGAGGTTATAGCTGATAAGGGATTAAAAGAATTGGTGCAGAGGGTAATAAGAGAAGTAGTCTCAATAGCAAAAAGATTAGGTATAGACCTTCCTGAAGATATCGAGAATAAGTCCATAGAAAAGGCTGGCAATTTTCCTCCTGAAACAAAGACATCATATCAGAGGGATATAGAGACAAAGGGAAAACTGAATGAGGGAGACCTGTTTGGGGGAACCATTATAAGGCTCGGGAAAAAGACAGGGGTTCCAACACCGGTTACCCGGTCAATCTACCATGAAATCAGAAGAGGGCTGGATAATCAATAATTACAGGAGCATTTGTAGTGATTATTACGCGGGTATTTTTGGGTAACCAGGTATTTAGATAAAAAATATTCTGCAGCACCTTATTCTTAAGCTTGACTTTATAGTCATTTTCTACTATTATTTTAGACTTTTTGGAGGTGTAGAAATGGGAATTGGACTTCTCGGAAAAAAACTCGGCATGACCCAGATATTTGATGAGCATGGGAATATAATACCTGTGACTGTGGTGAAGGCAGGACCTAATTTAGTCGTTCAAAAGAAGACTGTGGAAAAAGAAGGGTATAATGCCCTTCAGGTTGGTTTTAATGAGGTAAAAAAGGTAAAGCTCATAAATAAGCCGCTTGCAGGCCACTTTAATAAGGCAAAGGTTGCCCCGATGGGCTTTCTCAGGGAATTCAGGGTCACCGCGGAAGACGCAGAAGCGAATGATGCGGGGACTGAGATTACAGTGGAAATGTTCGCACCGGGTGAATTTGTAGATGTGATAGGGACATCCAAGGGAAAGGGCTTTGCTGGTGTTATAAAAAGGCATGGTTTTAAGGGGGCCCCTGCTTCCCGTGGTTCACACGAGTTTTTCAGGCATGGCGGATCAATCGGTGCAAACACCTTCCCTGGGAAAACCATGAAGGGGAAGAAAATGCCAGGTCATATGGGGGCAAGAAGGGTTACGGTCCAGAACCTTAAGGTTATAGATGTGAGAGGGGATACAAATGTCCTTATAATAGAGGGAGCAATTCCAGGCCCAACAAATGGGTATGTAATAATAAAAAAGGCAGCCAAAAAGTAATAGCGCCTTAAAGCAATCAGCTATCAGCATTCAGCTTGAGCGCTCTTCGAGCTAAACTCCGAATGCCGAACTTGAAACTCCGAACGGTTCTTGCTTTATATTCTATTGACTTTAACTATCCCAAAATATAGATTATGGTATGTTCACCTTATGTGTGAAAGACTCATTTTCTGCAGCCCATAGACTTGAAAATTATGGTGGGAAATGTGAGGAACTCCATGGCCATAACTTTCTGGTTGAGGTGTTTTTTGAAGGGGAAAGGCTGGATGAGTGCGGTATGCTTGTTGATTTTAAAGTACTGAAGGGTTATCTCAAGAACGTTTTGGATAAGCTTGACCACAAATATATAAACGAAATCCCTTTTTTTCATGAAAGGACAAGCTCTTCTGAGTTTATAGCCATGTATATATTCCATGAATTGAAAATGCTTATAAAGGAGGGTATGATTTCTCTGAAGGAAGTAAGGGTCTGGGAATCAGAGAATGCATATGCAGCGTATGGGGATTAAGTCTGAAATGATAGATGTGCAAAATATGAGTGACTATAGAATGATAGAGATTGATAAGGTTGGTGTGAAGAACGTGAAGTACCCGATTGTGGTTTTAGATAAGGTGAATGGATTTCAGCATACCATTGCCACTATAGATATGTATGTCAATCTCCCCCACAACTATAAAGGCACACATATGAGCAGGTTTGTTGAGATATTGCACAGTAATAAAAGTATGATAAATATGAAAAACTTCCCGAACATCTTGAGAGAGATGAAGGACAAGCTGAACGCAGAATCAGCCCATTTAGGTGTGAAATTTCCTTATTTTATAAGAAAAGAGGCCCCGGTAACAAAGACTCAAAGCTTTCTGGAATATCAATGTGGTTTCCTGGGCTTTATGGATAGCTCTGGCGAGATGAAAGGGTTCATAGTCTCTGTATCCGTCCCCATTAATACACTCTGTCCTTGCTCTAAAGAGATAAGCGAATATGGGGCCCACAATCAGAGGGGCATAGTGAGGGTGGACGTAAGGTGCAAGAAATTTTTCTGGATAGAGGACCTTATAAATGTTGTGGAAGGTTGTGCGAGTAGTGATATATACTCAATACTTAAGAGGGAAGATGAGAAATATGTGACTGAAAGAGCCTTTAAAAATCCAAAATTTGTGGAAGATGTGGTAAGGGACGTTGCAGAAATGTTATATAAAGATACAAACATCACCTGGTTTGTAATCGAGGCAGAAAATTTTGAGAGCATCCATAACCATAGTGCATATGCGTATCTTGAAAGAAAAAATGAAGGAGGGAGCATATGAGAAAGGTCATTATAATGCTTTTTGTTGTGTCTTTAGTTTTCTCAGGGTGTGCAATTTTTAAGGGGTCAGCTAAGGAAGAAACTTCCCAGCCTAAGGGTGCTGTCCCAAACCAGGCTTTTTATAACTTCCCCGATATACCTGTGCCAAAGGAACTTAATTTTGTTAGGGAGAAGAGCTTTATTTATGAAACCCCGATGATGAAGGTAGGTGTGCTTGTTTTGAGTGGCAACGTTGAATTGCAGTCCCTTGAAAATTATTTCAGGATCAATATGGTGAAAAACGGGTGGAAATTTGTGAACAGCTTCAAATTTAAGGACATATCATTGAACTTTGTAAAAGAGGATAAGACCTGCAATATAAAGATGTCAAGGGAGGCGTTTAACGCTGATGTGGAGATATGGGTCGGACCTTCCGATAAAGGAAGCACACAGAAAGGAAATGGACCCAAATAGATGGGTAAAAATTCATACAATTGAGAGCATCTTTGAGATGGATATGCTCAAGGATGCTCTCGAAAGAGAAGGTATAGATTATAGCGTAAAGGAATATAAAGATACTGCCTATGATGGTCTTTTTATCTTACAGAAAGGCTATGCTGCACTCTTTGTAAAAGAAAAGGATAAAGAGACAGCACTAACAATTGTGAAAAATGTAAAATCCCTTCCTTATGTGGCATTTTCAAAGGATTGACCCCTTAAGATCCCTTTTAAATACAAAATATATAACCTTTGTAGGCTCCGGTGGTAAAACAACCTTTATGGAATATATTGCAAAAGAGGCAACAGGAAGGGGCAAATCTGTCGCAATAACAACGACTACTAAAATATATGCAAGAGAGCCTTATGTGCTTTTGGAGGAGGATGTTTTTAAAGAGGGATTGAAAGAACGGTTCATAAGGGTTGGCAAAACCCTTGAGGAGGGAAAGCTTACCGGTGTGACATTTAGTGATATTGATAAGCTGGGCAGGATATATGATATGGTTCTCATCGAGGCGGATGGTGCGAAGGGCAAACCGCTCAAATTTCCTGCTCACTATGAACCTGTTATACCGCCCTTATCGGAAAAAACCTTTGTCTTATGCGGGCTTGACGGTCTATCAGGGAGGGTTGATAAAAAGGTTTTTAGATGGGAACTTTTTAGTGAGGAGACCAGAATAAGAGGCGATGCGATAATTACACCTGATGTATTCTTGAGATTTTTTTCAGAGGATATCCTTTTAAAAGGTATTGACAGGGAGAAATGTACAATCGTTTTTAATAAGTATGATGTATCGGGGATAGGAAAGAAGACAGTAATGGAAATGGCAAAGGATGTTATCCTGAAGCTGGGTCCGATAACCGTTATTGTTTCAAGCCTGCTTTTTAAGTGTTTTTATCTGGTTAGAGAAACTGATGGTAACCCATAGTACAAAATTGTGTATGGAAGGAGAATCACATCGTTATTCTGTGTTCATAGTTTGGAAAGAATTGTTGTTGCAATAGGTGAGGTGCTGCATATATAATTAAAAAAGATATTATTATGTATTTCTAAAAAGGAGGTGAGGGTATATTGAAAAAATATCTCGCATGGTATTTAGTCTTTGCAATGTTTATTATAGGCATCGTGCCTCGTGTGGAAGCAGCATTTACACCCTCTCAGGCGATGACACTGGCACCGGTCGACAGGACAGCTGAATTGCAGAGGATTCAGATAGTATTGGAAACTAAGCTTATACAGCAGAGGCTCCAGGATCTTGGATACACCGGCGAGGAAATCAGGGCAAGGCTTTCTCAACTGAGCGATCAACAACTCCACAGTATCGCACAGAAACTGGATGATCTGAGGGTAGGGAAAGACGGACTCGGGATAGTTATTGCCCTTCTGATTATAGTAATCCTTGTTGTTATACTGGTACAGCTCTCTACGGGCCACAAGATAACAGTTACACCATAGATGTTGCAAGACCACATACGGAGCACCACGCCGGTGCTCCGAACCATTTTTATAGTTCTATTTTTTCTCATAGCCAGTTGTGCGACAATCAGGATAACGCCCCCCGATGATGCCCTGTTACTTAACAACGTCCCCTTTTTTAAACAGGATGATTTTCAATGCGGGCCTTCTGCGCTGGCAGCCGTTATCAACTATTGGTACAAGAGGGGAGAGACCGGTAAAAGTCTGGCGTCTCAGGATATTATTTCGGAGATCTACAGTTCTTCAGCAAGGGGGGTGCTTGGAATAGACCTTGAGTTATATGCAAAAAGGCTGGGTTTTCGTGCCTTGCAGTATTCAGGCAGTATTGAGGACATAAGAAGCAATATTGATAAGGGCATACCTTTGATAATTCTTGTAGATTATGGTATCTCTGTCTACCAGCAAAATCACTTTATTGTTACTACGGGTTATACAAAAGATGGTATTGTTGTGAATTCAGGACGAAAAGAGAATGAACTTATTTTAGATGAGGAACTACAAAAAATATGGAAAAAAACAGGATTCTGGACGCTTTCTGTAACACCATATGCCTGACAATAATAACTATACTTTTATCCTCGTGTAACCTTCCAAGAATAATCGTATTTCATGACCCGCTGACACCGGAGGAACATATAAACCTCGGTGTGAGCTATGAAAATAAGGGCGAACTTGATGCAGCCTTAAAAGAGTATGAAACAGCCTCAAAGAAATCGCAGATTGCCTACCTTTATATGGGTAATATTTACTTTCAAAAGAACGATTTTGTGAATGCTGAAAAATATTACAGAAAGGCAATAAAAAAGACAGATGATCCCCTGGCGTACAATAACCTTGCCTGGCTTTACTATACCATGGATACGAAACTACAGGAGGCCGAGAAACTCGCACGGAAGGCTGTTGAATTGTCCCCTGATTCTGTTGACTTTAAGGACACGTTAGACAGGATTATAGAAAAGAGAGGTTATGCCCGCTGAAATAGTTCAACGATTTAGCTTGATTTTTACAGGGAGATTCATTTAACTATCCCGTGATGGACGATGACAAGATTCTTTCTGCTACCTTAGCAGACATATATCTTCAACAGGGATATATCGAAAAGGCAATAGAAATATATGGAAAACTTGCAAAAAGAGAACCTGAGAATGATTTTTATAAAAAAAGACTTTCAGCGCTTAAGAAGGATGTAAGGGGGGGAAACAGATTTCCTGCATTTAAAAAGGTTTTGAAAAAGAAATTGTGGTAGAAGGACATGAGAGAAAACAGGATTGAAAAAGTCCTCGATATAATAAGGGATAAGGGTTTAGATGCATGTGCATTGAGGGGTATGGAAAACATATTTTACCTCACAGGATTCAGAGGTTCTGAGGGAGCCCTTCTCATTACAAAAGGCGATGTCTTACTTTTGACAGATTCCAGATATATTACGCATGCAAGGGAAGTTACGAAGGATATAAAGATAGTGGAGTTAAGGGAAAAGAATAATCCACTTGGAGAACTGTGCAGTAAATATGAGATTAAAAAAATGGGTTTTGACAGTATGCACACAACATATGATCTATATCAGAGGTGGACAGATACCATCCCAGATATTGAACTTATCCCGTTAGGAAATGCTATTGAAGAGATTAGAAAACACAAAGAACCGGATGAAATAAATGCGATTAGGAAGGCAATTGGTATTGCAGCCGATGCATTTAATGAAATATTTGAAAAGATTTATCCTGGCAGGACGGAAAAGGAAATTGCGAATGACCTGGATTATACAATGAAGCAGTTTGGAGCTGATCGCCCCTCCTTTGATACGATTGTTGCTTCCGGAGTCAGGGCAGCCCTTCCCCATGCTGAACCAACTGATAAAGAAATTATGGAAGGTGAGATGGTAATGGTTGATTTTGGTGCCCAGGTTGATGGCTATTGTAGCGATGAAACCTGTACAATATCAGTGGGTGAAGTAAATGGCAGGATTCAGGAGGTCTTCTCTGTAGTGAATAAGGCAAAGGAACTGGCCTTGGAAAAGGTGAAGGTTGGCATGCCAATAAAAGAACTGGATATGATAGTGAGGGGATTTATAGATGATGCAGGTTATGGTGAATATTTCAGACATGGCACAGGTCATGGGGTAGGGGTGGCTGTTCATGAAGCACCTGCTATCAATAGTATGGCAGAAGGCATACTTGATGAAAATATGGTAATCACAATAGAGCCCGGGATATATATACCCGATTTAGGGGGTGTGAGACTAGAGGATATGGTACTTATAGAGAATGGTGGGGCGAGGGTACTTACACATATTAGAAAGGATGCGCTCAATATAAAGGTATAGATAAAGAGCTTGGAGTATAGAGCTTGGAGCATAGAGTTTTAACCTTTGCCCTTCGCTCTCTGCGCTTAGCTAAAGGCAAGGGGAGGAAATGATGGTTGTTTTTACATCAGAGTTTAGAAAGGGATTAAGGATTCTTGTGGATGAGGAACCATTTGTTATAGTTGACTTCCAGCATGTGAAACCCGGGAAGGGAGGGGCTTTTGTCAGGACGAGGATAAAAAGCCTTATAACAGGAAACGTGCTTGACAGAACCTTTCGTTCAGGTGATAAGGCCGAGGTGCCGGACGTAGAGGAAAAACAGATGCAGTTCCTTTATAAAGAAGGGGAAAAATACTATTTCATGGATGAGAATACCTATGACCAGTTGTTCATAGATGAAAAGAACTTAGGTGAGGCAAAGAATTATCTGAAAGAAGGTCTTGTAATAAAAGTTTTATTTTATAAAGGGAGCACGATTGGTGTAGAAGTTCAGAATTTTGTTAATCTTCTTATAGTGAAAACAGAGCCAGGTGTGAAGGGAGACACTGCTCAGAATGCCACAAAACCGGCATTATTGGAAACCGGTTATTCGATTCAGGTTCCACTTTTTGTTGAGGAGGGTGATGTGGTTAAAATCGATACGAGAACCGGTCAATATATGGAAAGGGTTCAGAGATAGGGGAGACACATGTTGATAACCTTTGAAGGAATAGAAGGTTGCGGTAAGTCAACGCAGGTAGGGCTTTTATACAATTATTTGAAGGAGAAAGGGTATAGTGTAATAAAAACGAGGGAGCCGGGTGGTACAGCTTTTGGGGAGGCAGTGAGAAGGGTTTTTCTTCAGCAAAACCTGAAGGTCTTTCCCCTTTCTGAGCTCCTCATATTTATGGCAATGAGGGCGCAGCATGTGGAGGAAGTGATTATGCCCGCATTGCAGGATAGGAAGATTGTTCTATGCGATAGGTTTGTAGACGCAAGTTATGCATATCAGGGATATGGAAGGGGTATAGACCTCAGCATTATTGAAACGCTCAACAGGCTCGTGACAAAAGGTGTAAGACCTGACCTCACTGTCCTTCTAAATTGTAGTGTGGCTGTCGGATTAAAGAGGAAATCTAAACATGCTTCCTCCCTGGACAGGTTTGAAAATGAAGAGATGGCTTTTCATAGGAAGATAGAAAAGGCGTATATTAAGCTTTCAAAGGAAGACCCTGAGAGGTTTATTGTTGTGGATGGCAAACTTGGCATAGAGGATGTGCACAGGATTATCAGAGAGAAGATCGAACAGCTTTTAGAAAAACATGGGATTTAACGATATTATTGGCCATGAAAAACAGAAAAACCTCCTTTTATCTTTTCTAAAAAAGGGAAGGATGCCCCATGCCTTTTTATTTTCGGGTCAGGAGGGCATAGGAAAGAAACTATTGGCAATAGAACTGGCGAAACGTATCTTTTGTGAAAAAGGTAATGGCTGTGGTGAGTGCCGGGCATGCCTTAAAATAGAGCGGGGCAGTCATCCCGACCTTTTATTTGTAGAAGGTGAAAATTCAATTGGTATTGATCTCATACGGAGGGATAAAGAAAAAAAGATACGGGGCATCAATGAGGAAGTATATGAGTACCCCTATGAGAGCGATATGCGGGTAATAATAATTGATAAAGCCGATACCATGACCCATGAAGCAGCAAATGCCCTTTTAAAAACACTCGAGGAGCCCCCATTGTTCAATCTGTTTTTCCTTGTCACCTCATCAGAAAAGGATATACCGTTGACCATAAGATCCCGTTGTGCAAGGGTTGCTTTTACTTCACTTACAAGTGATGATCTCAGACAGTATTTTTTAAGGGTCTTCAATATGGATGAGGAGAGGGCTCAGCTGTTTTCTTACATCTCCCATGGAAGTATCGGCTGTGGACTTTTCTGGATGGAGGAGGATAACTTTTTGCTCCGGAGAAAACTAACAGAGTTGATAATAGGGCACAACAGGAGCTTTTTAAATACGACCCTGATTTCTGAAAAGGTCACACAAACCAATAGACAGTTGTCCATGTACCTTTCTTTTCTTCTTTCTCTTTTTAGAGATATGTTTATATTGAACCAGAGCAGGGATGTATCTATGGTAATCAATAGAGATGTGAGGGAACTTTTAGAATGGGAAATGGTAGACCTGAAATGGGTAGAGTATTCAATGAGGAGGATCCAGGAAACTATTCGCATTATGCGTTATAATGTAAACAAGTGGCTTATATTTGAAAATTTAATGTTACATATAATGAGGTAGATATGAAATGTTGTTACGTAAGAATTGACACACTGACAGGTATAATGGAGATGGAAGTGCCAGAGAATATAAAGATTGGTGATTATGTGGTAAGTGAACTTGATAAAGGTCTTTGTTTGGGTGTTATCCTTACAGAACCATTCGATACAGAGAAAGAGGGGTTAAAAAAGATAACAAGAAAGGCAACCGATGAGGAAGTCTCTGAGTATTTTTCTTTAAAAGAAAAGGAGCAATATGCCCTCGATTTTTGTAAACAGAGGATTAAAGAAATGGCGCTTCCCATGAAATTACTCTGTGCGGAATATCTTTTCGGCGGGACGAAACTCCTCTTTTATTTTGTGTCTGAGAGCAGGGTGGATTTCAGGGAGCTCGTGAAAGAGCTTGTGAAAGAGTTTAAAATCAGGATAGAACTTCGACAGGTTGGGGTGAGAGATGAGGCAAAGATTATTGGAGGGCTTGGCAATTGCGGGAATGTGGTGTGTTGTAGAAAATTTTTAAATAACTTTTCAATAGTCTCGATAAAAATGGTGAAGGAACAGAGCCTGGCATTAAATCCTGCCAAGATTTCAGGTATATGTGGGAGACTCATGTGTTGTCTTGCCTATGAGTATGAGATGTATGTAAATTATAAGAAGGATTTTCCGAAGCTTGGGAAAAGGATAACGATCCCTCAAGGTGAAGGCAAGATTGTAAAACATAATACATTAAGCTCTACAGTGACAATTGAACTTGATGACGGTAAGGAGATCACCTTACCGATAAAGGATATAATGCAATAGATTAGCAGTCAGCTGTCAGCCGTCAGCATTTAGCAGTTGCTGAAAACTGATAGCTAAAAGCTGAAAGCAGAGAGGATAAATGAATAAACACTACTACATCACCACACCCATCTACTATATAAATGATGTTCCACATATAGGTCATGCATATACCACTATAGCTGCGGATATCATGGCTCGTTACAAAAGGATTTGTGGATACAATGTGTTTTTTCTGTCAGGGGCCGATGAGCACGGCCAGAAGGTTGAGAAGGCGGCAGAGCAGCAAGGGGTTCATCCAAAAGAGCTTGCAGATAGAATGGTTCACAGGTTTACAGATTTATGGAAGGTCCTTAATATCTCCAACGATGGTTTTATAAGAACCACAGAGGAGAGGCATAAAAGGGTTGTCCAGTATATATTTCAAAAGGTATATGAAAATGGAGATATATACCTCGGGGAATATGAGGACTGGTATTGTGTGCCCTGTGAGAGCTATTTTACAGAGATGCAGCTGAAAGATGGTCTGTGCCCCGATTGTTTAAGAAGACCAGAGAGGTTAAAAGAGGAAAGCTTTTTCTTCAAGTTGTCGAAATATACGGATACACTGCTCAGGCTTCTGGATGGGAGAAAAGACTTCGTGTTGCCTGAGGTTCGGTATAACGAGGTTGTAAGTTTTATAAAAGGTGGTTTAAAGGATTTAAGTGTAAGCAGGACAAGCTTTAATTGGGGGATACCTGTGCCCATGAAGGAAGACCATATCGTGTATGTATGGTTTGATGCACTTGCAAATTATATAACGGGGATTGGTTTTCTTGAAGATGTCGATTTGTTCAGGACCTTCTGGCCATGTGATGCCCACCTCATAGGCAAGGATATACTGAGATTTCATGCTGTGTACTGGCCGAGTTTTTTAATGTCCCTTGGGATTGAACCACCGAAAAGGATCTTTGCCCATGGTTGGTGGACAATAGAAGGACAGAAGATGTCAAAATCTCTCGGTAATGTTGTTGACCCTTATGAGATTGTAAAGAACTATGGGGTTGATGAATTCAGGTTCTTCCTCTTCAGGGAGGTACCCTTTGGCATGGATGGTGATTTTTCAAAAAGTGCGATTGTTCACAGGATTAATGGGGACCTTGCAAATGATTTTGGAAATCTTACGAGCAGAAGCGTTGCGATGATAGGAAAATTTTTAAAGGGGAAAATAGAGAGGCCTGAAAAGAAGGGTGGTATGGATGAACATGTTGAGGGGACTGTGAGACGATTGGTAGAAGAATACCAGAAAGACATGGAGGTTTTTGCTTATTACAAGGCATTGCAGGATGTGTTCGAAATCATATCCATCCTCAATAAGTATATCGATACTGAAGCCCCCTGGAAACTTTATAAAGAGGGAGATGTGCGGATTAAGACAGTACTTTACAATATCTGGAATAGTTTACGGGTAGTATCCATGCTCCTTTACCCCTTTATGCCGCAGAAATCTGAAGAAATATGGAATGCTCTGGGCATTGGTAAGCCTATTGAAAAAATCTTGTTTGAGAATGAGAAGATGTTCTATTTTGCGGATGATCTTTCTCATATAGATAAAATTAATCCTATTTTTCCGAGGATAGAAGGCTAAAGCATGCCGTTTTTTGCATTAAAGAAAGTGGTACAAAGGGTTTTAAGGGAGTACAACTTTACAGAGGATATTGATGCATATAGGGTCTTTTCTGTTTGGAAGGATATAGTAGGAGAAAAGATGGCAGACCATACAAAGCCTGTAAGGATCAATGAACGTGTACTCTATGTGGAAGTTGACGACCCTCTATGGCTTACCCAGTTGAAATATATGAAGGTGGATATACTGAATAAGATTGATATGAGGATAAAGAAAGGGGTTTTAAAAGACGTAAGGTTCTATCTCAAAGGGTTCTGATAAAAGCAGTAAGTAGTATGTAGTAGGCAGTAAACAGCAAACCGATCTGTCAAAAGCTGTGAAAAAATATCGGCATGGCCAGAACACTCTCACGAAGCCTGCTTATTTAGGAATAATCTTTCTTTGCTAACCACCAACACTTCCTATAATCTCTATCAATTGCTTACTATAATAGAGTTTTTCACAAAGAAGCAATTCATACAGTGTTTTAAATGGCAATCTTCAACGACAGAGATAATGATCCTTCCGTTCAAGTGGTCAATATATTTTGGTACGTATTGCAAACTGTATTCAACAATTCTTTAATAGGGTTTTCACTTGTAAATTAATTAAAATTGTATGAGAATTGAGAAAAGGAGCATGGATATCAAGACTAAATGAGCCATTGTAAAACTTGACCTCTTTTGCGTTCATCTAAAGCATTATATAAAAAAACCGGGGGGTATAATATGAAGACAGGTGTTGATTTAGAAAAAGTTAGGAAAGAGATTGAATCTGGTGAATTAGATGAAGCTATTGGTGAAGAACTTGATAGAGAAGTGGGCTTGACTGCTGAAGATATAGCTTTATTTGAGAGTGTTGAAAAAACTAATGTTGCCGGAAAGAAAGCTCGCTCTCTTCAAGTTAAACGGGGCAATAGATGTATTAAACGTCCTAAGTACTCCAAGCCAGGCTGATATTGTTATTCGTGAGACAGCTGATAGCCGTCACTGATTTCCCTGTAGGAGGACACCAATGAAGAAGGGACAGATTCTTTGGAAGTGGGTTGAGGGGCAGGTTGATCAATTGTCAGAACACATTGAACTGTATCATGGGGATATTGAATCAGAAGAATTGTGGCGTCCCGTTGCTTTGGTTGGACCACCAAAGGACTATACTTTCTCAGTGACTTGGATAGCTGATATTGGAAATCCTGAGGAGATCCCTATGATCGAGGCTGCCCGCAAGGAGCTCGACTTCTACCTTCTTGAAGTGGGAGGCCCCGATCCGTGGGTTTATGCAGGTTACCATTGTAATACAGCAGCGAATTTGTACTCAAAGATTCACTGGGTTTATTCTCTAGGTGACAAACCTAAAGGTCAAAGATATGCCTCATACCGACGCAGAAAGCGTCGGAGGTGAGCTCGAAAAGAATATAAACAATGGCAATATATTAGGAATTATTGATGCATATTTGCATACATTGTGGTAGCAAACAGATTGGTGGAAGCTGTGTCGAGGTAGAATATGCCGGGAAGCGAGTTCTTCTCGATATGGGACTTCCGCTTGATGCCGAAGTTAATGACAAAAAGTATCTCCCGCATATTCATGGGTTAGATGGAAGCGATGATTCCCTCCTGGCTATATTGGTATCCCACCCACATTTAGATCACTTCGGATTACTTGCTCATGTCAGCAAAAAAATTCCGATCATAATGGGCGCCGACGCAGGTAGAATCCTGAAACAAGCTTCTCTGTTTTTACCTGGAAATTGGCCTACACCCGCTACCGGATTGAATCTGAAATCAGAAAAAGTGATTGAATCGGTCCCTTTAAAATTACACCCTTTCTTATGGATCATTCCGCATATGACGCTTATTCTTTTTTGATTGAAGCGGGTGGGAAGAAACTTTTCTATAGCGGTGATTTCAGAATACATGGACGTAAATCAAAGTTGGTTGGACACTTAATTTCCAATCCGCCATCGGGCATTGATGTATTATTGCTGGAAGGGTCTTCGCTGAGTAGATTAGGAAATGCCGGAAGCTTTCCAAGCGAATCTAATATAGAAAAAGAATTGATTAATATTTTTAAGGAAACCAATGGGCTTGCAATGATTCATACTTCATCCCAGAACATTGACCGCATTGTTTCCATTTTTCGGGCGTGCAGAAAAACTGGACGAACATTAGTGATTGACCTCTATACCGCCGTAATTCTTGAAGCCACAGGGAATAAAAATCTTCCCCAGTCAGACTGGCCGGGGATCGCTCTTTTCATACCTCAATCACAGCGCATACAGATAAAAAACAACAGGTGGTTTGACCTATTGAAAAGACACTCTAAGAATCGGATATTCATAGAAGGGCTCCATGAAATTGCAACCAAATGTGTGTTGCTTTTTCGTCCATTACATATCCGTGATCTTGAAAAGGCTGATTGTCTCAATGGAGCCGTTTACGTCTATTCCCTATGGGAGGGCTACTGGGAACAGGATTCTTACTCTTATCTGAGAGAATGGTTAGTAAAACATAATATCCCTAAGGTGAGCATACACACATCAGGCCATGCGAGTATCGATGATTTGAGGCGATTTGCAAAAGCATTAAAGCCTTTAACAATTGTTCCGATTCATACTTTTATGCCGGATAAATACAATGAAATATTTAACAGCCATGTTGAATTACGTGGCGATGGTGAATACTGGGAGGTTTAGCATGTATTATGATCGTACATTATCGCCTGAATTTTCAAAACTCATTGAGCATGATGGAAGCCTCCGTTGGCTTTTTGAGTTTGTTAGAAAGCGAGACGATCTTGACTTTTTAATTGGCAAAAACACTGAAAAAGAGTGGATATCAATTTATAGAGGCCTTACCCGGATTCTTTCAATTAGTCCTACAAAAAATCCCCAAACAATAATCATTGACGCAGATCCCAAATACAAACATATGTCGAGCAATCTTTACGGGGAGAAGAGTGTTAATGATAATTTTCAAAATGATATTTTACTTCTAATTGCACAAATAGAAAAGTGTCACCAGTTCGACAGATATTATAAAAATAAAAAAGAAGGTTATTATCAAAATATGCTGTCAAGAAAATATGGAATTTGCGGTGGTCCTGATATTGATTTTGTAATTATTGATAAAGAAGCTGTAGTTGGTTATATAGATGAAGACGAAAAAAATAAGTTATTTAGTCCTATTCAATGTAAATATAGACAAATACAAAAAGTTATTTCTGCGAAAAATCCCGTTCGATATGGAAAAGATTTAGCCAAAAAAGCTATTGGCAATGAGCTTGATTTTCTGGCTTTAGATAAAGGAGGAAACATCTTATTGGTTGAATACAAGCATGGTTCAAATACCTCCGGAATATATCTGAGTCCGTTACAGATAGGACTTTATTATGACATATTTAAAAGTCTTTCAAGAGAAGAGCTAGACAAATCCATATTGAAAATGCTAGCTCAAAAGCAAAAAATTGGATTAATAAATCCGGAATGGGAAACTCCGCCAAAACTAATTGACATTATTCCCACATTGGTTATTTCGGAATACAATTACAAAAGTACTGCCCACGATAAGTTCATTGAAATATTACAAATAACAAGAACACTGCAAGGAAATGGGTTCTTGAACAATCTTCGAATGTATAATTTTACCATAAAAAATGGGCTATCTGAATGGTAGTCCATAAGAAAGCAATATAGACTCTCTCAGTAAACTGGACATTGTAATAAAGTGCATTTTACTCTGTTAAAGGCTACGATGCCAACTTTCAAATAGTTATCATTAATTATTAGTAATGTAGTCAAGTGTAACTTTGTAGGTGGAGTTGAGTATTTTACCCTAATCAAACTTTACCTCAAAAAACTACATTTATTGGCAAATAAAATGGTATTCACAGTTACCAACTTTATTGTTAATGAACAGCGCTTGGATAAAAGGATACCCCGTTACTCCACCGTTACGCTCTTGGCGAGGTTGCGGGGCTGGTCTACGTCGGTTCCTAAGAGATTGGCAATGTAATATGCGAGTAGCTGAAGGGGCACAATAGACAGTATCGGTTGTAATTCATAGATCGTTTTTGGCACGACAAAGAGATTATCAACCCTGTCTGCCATCTCGTGAGAGATGTCGTCCGTAAATAGCAGGATCTTCCCCCTCCTTGTTATCACCTCCTCAATATTCCCGCATGTTTTTTTGTAGGTATGGTCATTGGGGGATACGCATACAACCGGTAAATTTTCATCTATCAGTGCAATGGGGCCATGTTTCATTTCCCCTGCGGCATACGCCTCAGCATGGGTATAAGAAATCTCTTTCAGCTTTAATGCACCCTCCAGAGCTGTTGCATAATTTATACCCCTTCCAAGATAAAGAAAATCCTTAAACCCCATATATTCCCGCGCAAGTTCTTCAATAGATTTTGACATATCAAGGATTGTTTTGACCTTGTGAGGTATTTTTTTAATCTCTCCTATGTGCTTCCGTATACTATTGCTATCTATTATCCCGAGTTTTTTGCCCACATGTAGCATGAGCATAAACAGGACTGAAATCTGTGTCGTAAATGCCTTTGTTGATGCTACGCCTATCTCCGGACCTGCATGGGTAAAGATGACCCCGTCTGATTCCCTGGCGAGTGTACTTCCAAGGACGTTACATATCGATAATGTATAGGCACCCCTCTTTTTTCCCTCTTTCATTGCGGCAATAGTATCTGCTGTTTCACCAGACTGGGAAATGAGTATTAGTAAATCATTTTTACTCAGGATGGGGTTTCTGTATCGAAATTCAGAGGCAATATCTGTCTCCACAGGTATTCTGAGATTTGCCTCAAACATATGTTTTCCTATAATACATGCATGGTAAGATGTTCCACATGCTACCATCCAGACCTTTCTTACCTTACTTAAATCGGGAAGTTTCAGTTCTTCAAATTCAATGAGTCCTTTCTCTTCCTGAACCCTTCCTATTAATGTTTCGGAGATTGCCCTTGGCTGCTCAAAAATCTCCTTTAACATAAAATGTTTATAGCCACCCTTTTCAGCCATAGCCCCTGTCCAGCAGACCTCATTGATCTTTCTTTGTAATTCTTCTCCGTTAATATTTATGAACGAAAGTTTCCCGTCTTTAAAGATGGCAATATCATTGTCTTCAAGGAATATGAACCTTTTTGTTCTATCGAGAATAGCAGGGACATCGCTGGCAATAAAATACTCTCCATCACCCACACCAACGACAAGGGGGCTTTCCTTTTTTGCAGCTACCATGATTTTTTCTTTTTCCCTTATAATGCCGAGGGCATAAGAACCTCTTAACTCCTGAAGGGTTGCCCTTACTGCATCTATAAAGCCCTTACCCTTTTCTAAATAGCTCGTAATGAGGTGGGGGATTACCTCTGTATCCGTATCTGACAGGAACTTGTGACCTTCCTCCCTTAATCTTTCTTTTATCTCTATGTAATTTTCAATGATACCGTTATGGACAACGACAACATCACCTGCCCTGTGAGGATGGGCATTTCTCTCTGAAGGCGTGCCGTGGGTAGCCCATCTTGTGTGGGCAAGGCCCATCTTACCTTTAAGGCTGTCATTATCAGAGACAACCCTTCTTAAATCATCCACCTTACCCTTTTTTCTTGCAATCCCTATCTTCCCTTCATTCCATATTGCAATACCGGCAGAGTCGTAGCCCCTGTATTCCAGTTTCTTCAATGCTTCAATCAGTATGTTGCAGGCCTCGTTTTTTCCTTTATATCCTACTATCCCGCACACCTTTTTTCCTCCCGTATCCTTTTATATGCTTCTGCCTTGTCCTGCTTATTGCGAGGGCACCCTCGGGTACGTCCTTTGTTATTGTTGAGCCTGCCCCGATGACAGCATTCTTACCGATTCGGATAGGTGCAATGAGTTCTGTATTGCTTCCCACAAATACATTGTCTTCGATAATAGTCTTATGCTTCTTTTTGCCATCGTAATTACAAGTAATAGTGCCTGCCCCTATGTTAACCTGCCTGCCTATTTCGGCATCACCGATATAGGAAAGGTGATTTGCCTTTGCCTTGTCCTTTATTACTGAGTTTTTGATTTCCACGAAATTTCCTATCTCTACGCCTTTTCCGATAAATGTAAAGGGTCTTATTCGGGAAAAGGGCCCAATCCTTGTACCTTCTTTGATTTCTGCTCCATCAATGACAACAAATTCCTCTATATCCACATTCCCATGTATTTTTGCATCTTTTATTATTGTATTCGGGCCGATTGTTACATCTTCTCCGACGATGGTATTCCCAATCAGGTGACAGTTTGGGGATATTATTGTATCCCTGCCTATCCTTACATTCACCTCTATAAAAATGTTTCTGTCGAGTAGTGTAACGCCATTTTGCATATGTTCATCAAGTATCCTCTCTTTCATCGTGGTGTTGGCTTCCAGCAGTTCCTTCCTTGTGTTTATACCCAGCACTTCGGATGCATTTTGATGATAGTAATCCTTCACTCTTAAGTCCTTTTTTTTCGCAATCCTGCATATATCAATGAGATAGTATTCCCCCTTTTTGTTGTCCGGCTTAATGTCTTTTAACAGGTTAAAAGACTGCCGGGGGATAATGCATATCCCTGTATTTATCCTCTTAATCTTCCTTTCTTCAGGAGTGGCATCAACCTCTTCTATAATCTTTAGGATTTTATCCTTCTCCATCACTACCCTTCCGTATCCACTCGGATCGCCCACGTCTGTAGTCATGAATGTAATAGCCTTGAATTTCTCATAAAATGACAGAAAATTTTTAAGGGTTGCGCTTTCAATCAGAGGCACATCGCCATAGAGGACAAGAACATCGCCATCCTTGATGAACTTGCTGGCACTGAGTAAGGCATGGGCGGTTCCTTTTTGTTTTGTCTGTATGGAATAGTCTACATTATAATCTTTCAAATATGCTTCCACCTTTTCCCTTCCATAGCCCACTACCACGACTATCCTTGCCTGTGAGAGTTCCTTTGCCCTTTCAACCACATATCCAATCATTGGCCTTCCCATGATTTCATGCATGACCTTTGGTTTTTTTGACAACATCCTTTCACCCTTACCTGCTGCAAGGATCACAATATTAAGCTTTTTCATCGCCTACCTCCTTTTTTCCAAAAAATCTTGTAATGAGGATGCTGATTTCATAGAGCCCCCATAAAGGTATGGCTATGAGGAGCTGGCTTGCCATGTCAGGAGGGGTTATAATAGCGCTGAGTATAACTATGCCGAGTATTGCGTATCTTCTCTTTGTAGAGAGCATCCTGAAGTTTATTATACCTGCTTTAGAAAGGTAAAATGCTACAAGGGGCAGTTCAAATATCAATCCAAATATTATGAGCATCTTCAGTGTGAGACTCATATAACTTTTTAAATCCGGCATGGGTATGATATATTCAGCCGCATAACTTACAAAAAACTTATATACAGAGGGCATCACTATAAAATAGCAGAACAATGCCCCGCAGATAAAACAAAGGCTGCCGAGGAAGATGAACGGGTATACGTATCTCTTTTCTTTTGCATAAAGACCTGGAGATACAAACATCCAGAATTCGTAAAGCATAACAGGGGAACAAACAAATAAGGCCGCTACGATAGATATTTTGAAATATGTGATGAATGCTTCGGTAACGCCTGTAAATATAAATGAACTTTTCTCCGGCATTACCCTTATAAAAGGCTGCATGAGAAAGGCAAAGATCTTTTCCTTAAAATAATAGGTAAAGATAAATGCTATACCGAGGGCAATAATGCAGACTAATATTCTATCCCTTAATTCCTTTAAATGTGAAAGGAATGGCTGTTTCTCTTCTATCATGTTCTCTTTATGCGAGATTTCAGCCATTGGCACTCAGCTTTCAGGCCTTTCTTGGTGGATGGGGGGATAGGAAGACTGGATTATTTATTTTCTTTGACATCCTCTTTTATTTCCTCTTCCTTTTTCTCTTCTTCCTTTATGACCTCTTCTTCGATTGTCTCCTTCACTTCATCTGCCATCCTTCTGAATTCATTAAAGGCCTTCCCGAGAGACCTTGCGAGTTCTGGCAATTTTGAGGGACCAACAACGAGCAAAGCTACAACCATTATCACAATAAGTTCTGGAAGACCAATGCCAAACATTTGTCATAAGTTAGCATAAAAGGAGTGAAAAGTGAATAGTGGATAGTGGATAGTGGTAAAATCAGGATTCAAGGGGTCGAGGAGCCAGGGGTTCAAGTGTTTTACTCTGAACCGAGTGTTGCCAAAACAATTTGTGTCTTCCGGAACGCTGTTTCTCTCGCTGTCGCTCTCGGGTACGTTTCCCGGCTCGAAAGAGCCGCAAAGCTCTTCCGGCAGCGATGTTTATGAAGAAAAGGGTTTAGGCAACAACCTGACTCTTGGGCTTCCATTATATACTGTCTTTAGAGAGACGCTGGTTGACATTAGATAAGACATGTATTAATTTCAAATAGTAAGCAATGTGTTATCATTATCAGTCTTAAACAAGGCAGAAAAGCTTGTCCGAATGCTGGAAGACTGATCACGCCGGAGGCGGGACTGATAGCAAATCAAAAGGAGGTTAATATGGCCGAAAGATTACAGATTTTTAAGTGTGAAATTTGCGGGAATATTGTTGAGGTTTTACATGCCGGCAAGGGCCAGCTTGTATGCTGTAACCAGCCCATGATACTTTTAAAGGAGAATGTGGTTGATGCATCCCTTGAAAAACATGTTCCTGTAATTGAAAAAACACAGGATGGCATCAAGGTGAAGGTTGGAAGTGTTCCTCACCCAATGGAGGAGAAGCATTTCATAGAATGGATTGAATTGATCGTAGATGGTAAGGTTTATCGCCAATTCTTGGTACCTGGTGGTGTTCCTGAAGCTACTTTTCAGGTAAAGGGAGAGAAGGTAACGGCCCGTGAATATTGTAACCTGCACGGACTGTGGAAATCATAGATCAGTGAATAGTCCCGCCATTGGCGGGATAGTGAATTGTGAATAGTTTTTAAATGCTTTAAATCTGTTTTTACTATGTACTAATTACTATTCACTATTTACTGAATTTAAAGATGGAGGGACGACATGAAAAGTATAAAAGGAACAAAGACCGAAAAAAACTTACTCACCAGTTTTGCCGGGGAATCGCAGGCGAGAAACAGGTACACATACTTTGCCTCTGAGGCGAAAAAGGAAGAGTATGAGCAGATATCATGGATTTTCTCTGATACGGCTGAAAATGAAAAAGAACATGCGAAGAGGTTTTTTAAATTCCTTGAGGGAGGGGATGTGGAGATCACTGCTACATATCCTGCAGGTGTAATAGGGAAAACAATAGACAATCTTAAAGAAGCTGCTGCCGGTGAAAACCTGGAATGGACCACGTTATATCCTGAATCAGCAAAGGTTGCTGATGAGGAGGGGTTCACTGAAATAGCAACCGTTTTCAGGGAGATATCAGAGGTTGAAACGGGACATGAAAAAAGGTACCTGAAACTTCTCAGCAATATTGAGAACAATAAGGTTTTTAAGAAGGATAATGTTGTTAAGTGGAGATGCAGGAATTGCGGGTATATCCATGAGGGAAAAGAAGCACCCAAAGAATGCCCTGCCTGTGCACATCCCCAGGCATACTACGAGCTGTTAGCAGAAAATTACTAACTAAAAGGATTCAAGGATTAGAGGGTTTAAAGTTTTTAAAACACTCAACCCCTTGACCCCTCGACCCCTTGAATCCTGATTTTCTTTTTCCTTGACATGACCGTTTTCTATTTGTTAGTTTTGTCTTCGTATGCAAAGGGAAGAAATACGAAAGATATACAGCAGATACTCTCCTGTATATGATATTCTGTTTTCACGGATGTTTTCTCCCAGAATAAGGCTTGGTCTGGAAAAGATTGGTATTGAAAAAGGTGACAGGATTATAGAGGTTGGAATCGGTACAGGTCTATCCCTGCCTTTATATCCTGATTCCTGTGAGGTAGTGGGGATTGATATAACCAGGAAGATGCTGGAGAAGGCAAAAAAAAAGAAGGATAAATCCGGACTTGGCAACGTACATCTATTTGAGATGGATGGGGAGAATATAACCTTTTCAAATGATAGTTTTGACCATGCTGTGCTCCCTTTTGTTATGAGTGTTGTGCCGGAGCCTGAGAAGATGGTTTCTGAAATCAAGAGGATAACAAAGAAGAATGGTAAGATAATAATTATCAATCATTTTTGCAGTCAATCTCCCATATTCTCAAAGATAGAGAAGTTCTTTTCCCCGTTTTTTTTGAAACTGGGATGGAAATCAGGCCTGCCCATAGAACTACTTTCAAACCATTGTAACCTTTATATTGAAGAAGTATTTAAGAAGAATAGGTTAGACCCCTGGTTTATAATCCACGCAATAAATAAAAAATAGGTTATGAAGATAGCTGGGATTCAATTTGCTTGTTCTAAAGATAAGGATAAGAATACAGAAAAAGCCCTGAAAATCATGGATGTAGCAATAAAGGAAGGGGCAAATATAATCTGTTTCCAGGAATTGTTCAATCTGTACTGGTTTCCAAAGGACAGGGATAAAAATGCCTTTGAAAAGGCTGAAGATATTGGAGGATATTCTGTTGAGGAGATTAGAAAAAAGGTAAAAACAACAGATGCTGTAGTTTTGTTACCCCTTTTTGAAAGGGAGGATTCAAGATACTTCAATAGCTGCATTATGATAGATGGGGATAAAACAATTGGTGTGTATAGAAAGATTCATATACCTGATATACCCCTCTGGGAAGAGAAGTTTTACTTCACAACGGGTGACAAAGGATTTCCGGTTTTTGACACAAGGTTTGGCAGGATCGGTGTTCAGATATCCTGGGACAACCTTTATCAGGAGGGGACAAGAATTCTTGCACTAAAGGGTGCTGATATCGTATTTGCGCCTACCGCATGTGCCTTTAAATCCCAGCATATATGGCAAACAGTGATATCCGGAAATGCAATAACGAATGGGATATTTATAATGAGGGTGAACAGAGTGGGAAGCGAAGACAATCAGGACTTCTACGGTATGAGTTTTTGCGTAAACCCTGAGGGTGAACTTATAGGCGGACCCACAGGTGGAGGTGATAGCGTTCTTCTCGCAGATGTGGACCTTGAGTATTTGAAACATATCAGAAGGGAATGGCCCTTGATGAAGGAAAGAAAGCCTGCTCTTTATAAAGAGATTTTAATGGAGACATGATGGGGAATGAACCTTCACTCTGTATTATCTGTGCCTGGAGAAAGGATTGTCAGAAGAAGTTTCTGAGAGGTAAAAATGTGACATTCAGATGTCCCGAGTTTACAAAGGATGTAACTATAAGGGATAGGGAGAAACCTGATGATAAGAAACAGGATAGTGGAGATAGTAAAGGAGGCATGTGACAGTTGTAAGGAAAAGGGGATTTTACCTTACGAAATCAGCATTAATCCTGTTATAGAGATCCCAAGGGAAGATGAGTTCGGCGATTATTCCACGAATATTGCCTTTTTTTTAGCCCCAAAACTAAAAAGGAATCCTCAAGAGATAGCAAAAACCCTGATTCAAAACATGGTATTTAGCGGGGCATGCGAGAAGGTGGAGGTGGCAGGGAAGGGGTTTATTAATTTTTATGTAAAGGATGAGGTCTGGAGAGAGGCCTTAAGGGAGGCTTATGACAGAGGGGTAGAAGCCTTATTCCCTGATATAGGCAATGGAAAGAGGGTTTTGATAGAGTTTGTGAGTGCAAATCCCACCGGTCCTCTGCATATAGGGCATGGGAGAGGAGCGGCAGTAGGGGATGTCCTGACAAATGTATTGAAGAAGGTTGGTTATGATGTGGTGAAGGAGTATTACATAAATGATGCGGGAAAACAGATAGAAACCCTCGGCGAATCTACATATACGAGATGGAGGGAACTTAAAGGTGAAGTGGTCCCTTATCCAAAGCATCTGTACCAGGGAGATTATGTAAAAGATCTTGCGGCACTCCTTATGGAAAAGGATATTCCGGTTCCGTCTGACAGAGGTAAGGCAATCAAGTTCATGGCGGGGTTTGCCGGCGATACGGTAATGAAGGGTATAGAAAAAGACCTTGAGGATTTTGGTGTGATGTTTGATAACTACTACAGAGAATCAGACCTGTATAAAAAGGGGATTGTGGATGAGACGATAGAGATGCTAAAGGATAAGGGGTATGCATATGAGAAAGATGGCGCCTTATGGTTCAAGACAAGCTTCTTTGAGGCTGACGAAGACAGGGTTTTGATAAAGTCAGATGGGGAAAGGACATATTTTGCATCTGATATTGCCTATCATAGAGAGAAGTTTGAGAGGGCCTTTAATGTCCTTATAGACATCTGGGGTTCTGACCACCACGGATACATACCGAGATTAAAGGCCTCTGTCAAGGCATTAGGGAGGGATAAAGAAGAGTTAAAGGTCATACTGATACAGTTCGTTACGCTTTTAAAGGATGGAAAACCGGTGAGTATGTCCACAAGGGCAGGAGAGTTTACAACATTAAAGGAGGTCCTGGATGAAGTCGGGAAAGATGCGGCAAGATTCTTCTTCCTTATGAGGAAAAGCGATGCCCATCTTGAGTTTGACCTTGACCTTGCGAAAAAGACATCAAATGAAAACCCTGTGTATTACGTCCAGTACGCCCACGCCAGGATTGAGAGCATCTTTAAGGTCGCAAAAGAGGATGGTATAGATGTTGAAGCACTCACGGCAGAGGGCAGAGGACATGTAGCTGATTTGAGCTTATTAACCTTAAAAGACGAGATTGATATCATTAAAGGTATCCTTCATTTTTATGATGTGGTAGAAGGGAGTGCGAGGAGTCTGGAGCCTCATAGAATAACCTTTTACCTCCTTGACCTGGTGGGAAAATTTCATAGTTATTATAATAAGACGAGGGTTTTAAAAAATGACGTGGAGCTGACACTGGCGAGGCTATTGCTTCTTGATATGTTACAGAAGGTTATTAAAAGTGGTTTGAATATACTTGGTGTATCAGCACCGGAGAAAATGTAAAACTCAGGGTATCCCTAAACCCTATAGAGAAGGATGAAAGAGATGGAGAAGACAAAGAGTAAAACAAGGGAATACATTGAATCATTAATCATTGCGGCGATTATAGCCTTTTTTGTGAGGAGCTTTTTCATCCAGGCCTTCAAGATTCCGTCGAGTTCTATGGAGCCAACCCTCCTTATTGGTGACCATCTTCTTGTGAACAGATTAAATTATGTGGTGAAGATTCCATTTACAGATGTGGTGTTATTTACCCTCGGCAATCCTGAGAGGGGAGAAATAATAGTTTTTCGCTATCCTTTGGACAGAAGCAAAGATTTTATTAAGAGGGTGATTGCGAAAGAAGGGGATACTATCGAGATAAAGGATAAGAAAATATATCTGAATGGGAAAAAGATGGACGATTCGTGGGGCCATTTTTCTGACAACCATATTATACCCGGTTTCCTTTCCCCGAAGGATAATTTGGAGCCCATTAAGGTTCCGAAAGATTCTTATTTTGTGATGGGGGATAACAGGGACAGAAGCCTTGACAGCAGGTTCTGGGGATTTGTGAGAAAGGATGATCTTGTCGGGAAGGCCCTTATAATATATTTTTCGTGGAACGGAAAGTCTGACGAAATTCTCCATTATGTGAGATGGTCAAGGATTGTAAGATTAATCAGATAGACAAGGGAAGAAAAACTAAGCAGGCAGTAAGAAGTAGGCAGTAGGCAGTTACTTCTTACTGAACTAAAGAGAGTGAGCAAAGCGAGCTATCACCTATCGTGTGAACAAAGCGGTTGTTATATATTCTGTCGATAGATTTCTCAATGAATGTATGGTATTATTAGACTTCATGAAAAGGTTAGTTTTATTTATCCTTATTGCCCTTATCCCCCTTCCACTCTTCGGGGGCGACTACTCTTCATCCATTCTTCTTTTTTTGAAAGGTTATAGAAGTGAAGTTCAGGGTAAATCTGATGGTGCCATCGAGTATTATAAATCGGCACTTCACTACAACCTGAACTCATCCTATATAAGAAGTGAACTTTCCCTTTCATATATTAGAAAAGGTGAGTTTGAAAAGGCAAGAGAACTTTTAAAAGAAGCAATCGATATAGACCCGAAAAATCGCAGCGCCCTGATCCTGCTCGGTGGTTTATATTCCACCGAGGGCAAGCTAAAAGAAGCAAGAACATTGTACGAGAGATGCATTGAGATGAACGAAGAGGACACCGAGGCCTATCTGTTTCTTGGTTCGATATGCGTTGCTGAAAAGAACTACATAAAGGCTACCATGATTTATGAAAAGATTTTAAGTTATGATGATGAAAACATAATAGCCCTTTACTATTCAGGCAGGTTGAACGCTGAATTGAAAAACTATGGTGAGGCAAAAAAGCATTACATGAAGGTTGTTGATTTAAAACCCAATTTTGAGCCCGCCCTTTTAGATCTTGGCACAATATACGAAATTGAAGGCGATTTTGACAGGGCGATAGGGTATTATCAAAAGATAGTTAATATAGACCCTGCGAATAAAAAGGCAAGGTCAAGGATTGCAAACATTTTTATCAAGAAAAAGGATTACAACAGGGCAATTCACGAGTTTGAAAAGTTATCAGATATAGACAGGCAAGACCTTTCAATAAGGATAAAAATAGGACTTCTGCATCTTGAAGAAGGACGATATGAAGAGGCAATTAGAGAATTCAATATCTTACTCGCATCGGATCCCAAAAATAACACAGTGAGGTTGTATTTAGCCATAGCCTGGAAGGAAAAGGGGGAAATGAGAAAGGCCATAGATGAGTTTCTCAAGATAGACCCCAAATCAGAAGAGTTACAGAATGCAATCAAGAACCTGACGCTACTTTACATAAAATCAGGGTTAATAGATGAAGGAATAGATAAGATTAAAGGTTACCTTGAGGAGAAAAAGGATAATATAGAAATATATATAATGCTCTCAATGCTCTACGAGGAGAAGATGGATTACAAAAGCGGCATTGAGGTATTAGAAAAGGCAAAGGGATTGAGTCCGGAAAATGTGGATCTCCTCTATCAGATAGGTATACTGTATGAAAAAAATGGGGATACCGAGCGTGCGCTCCAGTATATGGAGGAAGTGCTGAGTATTGACCCTGAATATGCAAATGCCCTCAATTTTATCGGCTATACATGGGCAGAAAAGGGCATTAACCTCGATAAGGCAGAGGAAATGGTAAAAAAGGCACTTATGAAAAGACCCGATGACGGGTACATTATAGACAGCATTGGCTGGGTGTACTATAAAAAGGGTGATTATGTGAATGCCCTGACCGAGATATTGAGGGCCCATCAGTCTTTGCCCGATGACCCCACTATTGCTGAACATTTAGGCGATGTGTATGTGAGCCTGAAGGAATATGATAAGGCTATTGATTATTTTGAGAAATCCATAAAATTAGAAAAGAAAGAGGATAAGAAAAAGATTCTTGAGATGAAAATAAAGAGTCTTGAAGAAAAGAAAAGGTGAAAAAAGGCATAATACTGTGTACAGGCATTTTGTTTTTTCTTTCAGCCTGCGCACTTTTCCCCCGTAAGATCTCCCATATTACATGGCCCGATAGTATTGAATATCTGGAAGCCCTGTGCGAACTGGATATGTCGTGGAAAGACATGAAGTATTCGGGTTCAATGTCTCTTAAAATAGAGTACCCCCATAAGCTCCTCATAGAGGTTTATGGCCCATTTGGCGATACCGTTGTCTATATCAAACGGGATAGAGGGTATTTTATGCTGGTTACCAAGGATGAAAGGATTACTGATGAAAAGGGGTTTGAGGAGAGGTTCGATATAAAGCTTGACGAATTTATCGGAGATATAGCGATGAAGGGCTACAAAAAAAGGATGCCGGAGGGTTATGTCCAGAGAGAGAATTACAGGGTTATATATAAGATAGAAGCTGACGAGAGCAGGATATGCTGGGAAGGCAAGGACGGCAGTATATGCGTGAAATTTCTCGAGGCAAATTTTAATAAAGAGTGATGCATTGGAAAGGGTTGTAATAGGCAAATGTGATACGTATGAAGCTGGTAAGCTTAAGGAGTTTCTTCATAAAGGTTTTGAAGAAATAAATTTTAATGTAGACCACTCAAGGATTCTGCTGAAACCAAATCTTTTAAGTGGCAAACCACCCGAAAAGGCAGTAAATACCCATCCAGAGTTTATAAAGGCACTGGCTGAAATATTATTAGACTATTCCTGCGATGTGTATATAGGGGATAGCCCTGGATACGAATCAACTGAAAAGGCCTTGAAAAATTCTGGCATTATGGACATTGTTGAAGGTACTGGCTTAAAGGTTTCACATTTTGATAAAAAAATCATTAAGAAATGGCATGGTATTTCTCCTTATAAAGAATTCGTATTCGGTGAGGACCCGGATTACTACGATGTCGTTATAAACCTCCCAAAGCTAAAAACCCACGGGATGATGGGATTGACCCTTGGAGTGAAAAACACCTTTGGGTTTATCCATTCCTTTGATAAGGCAAAGTGGCACCTCAGGGCAGGCAGGGACAGAATGCTTTTTGCCTCAATACTCATAGATATCCATAGTATTGTCAAGCCCGAGGTAACAATTTTAGATGGAATCATCGGGATGGATGGAGATGGGCCCTCAAGCGGCAGGGCAATAAACTTTGGTGTTGTTGCCATATCCAGGGATGCACTCATTCTTGATTATTGTGTCGAGGGACTGATAGGTTTACCATCGCCATTACCCGTAAGTTTAAAGGCAAAAAGTAAGGGATTAATAAAGGGTTATGAAATTGTAGCCTATGGAATGCCCATTGTAATAAGTGGCTTTCAGATGCCTAAGACGGTGGATGCGGATTGGAACCTCCCTGTATTTGCGAAGAACATTTTGAGAAACATGTTTGTCAAGAAGCCGAAACTGGATAAAGGTATGTGTAAGGGCTGTGGTATATGTATAGATGTCTGCCCTGCAGATGCGCTCACCTTTTCTGAAGAAGTACCATTATTCGATTATAAAAAATGCATCAGGTGCTATTGCTGTCAGGAGATGTGCCCTGAAGGGGCAATCAGGGTATAAAGTATAAAACAATAACCAATTACCAAATTACAAATTCCAGATGAAAGACAATAACCACATATAAAATTACCAATAACCAAATCTCAAATTCCAGATTTAGAATTTGTTTGGTTATTGTTGTTTGGTTATTGGAATTTATCTGGTTATTGGTGCTTGGAAGATTGGTTATTGAACATTGGGAATTGTAATTTGATTATTGGGTAATTGAAACTTATCCTCCACCCATTGGCGGAAATATGCTTACCACATCCCCATCCTGTTCACCTCTTTGTATTCCTTTCCATCAAATACGAAGCACCTGTCGAGTTCAATATCCTCAATATATGGATTCACATCCTCAATATGGTCTTTTAGCTTTATACATGATCCGCAGTCTGAACTTAAGTTTCTTGGTATTGGCACGAGTTCAAAGTTAAAGCTATGCTTTTTTAAAGCATTTTCAGCCTTCAGCACATCATGGATGGTGTGGAAGAGTAGGAAATATGTCCTATTTTCTTGCAATTTCCCTCAAGACCTCCAGAAATTTCACTACTTCTTCTTCGCCTGTAAAATGTCCTGGTGCAACACGTACCGTCCCTTCTGGAAATGTCCCGATGGTCTTGTGTGTAAGGGGTGAGCAATGGAGACCCACCCTCACATATATCCCTTTCTTGTTGAGCTCATACCCTACCTCTGATGGTAAATTACCCTTAATGTTGAACGAAATCACAGGTACATTCTCTTTCTTGTCAGGATTGCCGTATATAACAATGCCATTGATAGCCGATAATCCTTTGATTATCATCTCCCTCAATGCCATTTTTTTCTTTATGATATTTTCCAGGCCGGTTTTTTCAATAAAGGTGAGACCGCCAAGGAGTGAGGCAATACCAGGGGTATTGGGTGTCCCGGACTCATATTTATCGGGTAGGAAATCCGGCTGTTCCGTGAACTCCGATTTGCTTCCTGTTCCTCCGAACTTAAGTGGTTTGAGTTTTATCCCGTCTCTTACATATATGGCACCAAGGCCCTGAATGCTATAGAGTGATTTGTGACAGGAGAAACAAAGGATATCTATATTATCTCTTTCAATATCAATGGGATATGCACCGATGGTCTGACATGCATCCAAAATAAGGATAATATCGCGGACAGTATATTTGATTTCCTCTACAGGTTGGACGTTTCCAATTACATTTGAGCCGTGATTGATAATAACTGCCTTTGTATTCTTCTTTATCAATCTCTTGATTTCTTTTATGTCCAGCCTTCCCTGTTTGGAGCATCGGGCAATCGAAACCTCAACGCCTTTCTCCTTTTCAAGGAATGTGAGTGGCCTCATTACGGAGTTATGCTCCATGGAGGTAGTTATCACGTGGTCTTTTTCTTTAAAGAGCCCCAGTATGGCAAGGTTGAGTGATTCGGTGCCGTTCTGGGTAAAGAGTAGCCTCTTTGAATCTTTACCGTTTATGAATGTGGTCAACCTTTCCCTTGTTTCAAAAATAATTCGTGCAGCTTCCGTTGAGAGGGCATGACCGCTTCTTCCCGGGTTCCCTCCGATGTTCAGGATAAAATTATTTGCATATTCAACCGTTTCTTTCGGTTTCGGGAATGATGTAGCTGCATTATCCAGATAAATCATTGTATTCCCAAAGAATTCATGAGCCAGAAGCCAGTAGTCAGAAGTAAGGTATTATTCTGTATTCCGACTTCTGTATCCTGAATACTGTTTTTATGGTTTAATAACATTCGTTGCCCCAATAAAAGAAGATACGATTTCATTCATATTGCTTATTCTGCCCGCCTTTAACCTATCTTTGAGATTGAAGTAATCGAGACATGTCCCGCACGAGAGTATTTCCACACCGAGGCTCTCAATCTCTTTTAATATATCGAGATATTCCGACCCTTCTGCAGCAAGTTTTACCCCGGTATATATGAATATAATTCTCCATGGCCTTGTTCCCAAGTCTTTTAAGGTGTAGAGAAAGGACCTCATAAGTATCCTGCCCAGTTCATCGTTGCCCTTTCCAATTGTTTCTCCATCAATAAAAACAAGAACCTTCTTTCTTTTCATCTTTGTATCCCTTTCTCGAGAATTTTCTTTATTTTAAGGAATGTTTGTCTGCAAAGCAAATGAATAATATGAATAATTTTTATAATATTTATAGAATTAGCTGATAATTAAACCCCCTCAAGGTGAGAAAGGAAGAGGATTGATGATATAATAGGTATACTGACTACCTCACCCCATGGAGGTGTAGCAGAGGCATTTATAATTTATGGTATGTTTGAGGAATTATTTGAAAACTGCATGCAGACCAAAGGATGGTATAAGAAGGAGAAAAGATAAATCTGGAGGGTTATGTTTCCCTTGCAATTCATTCTGCAAAGGGTTATCCTCAATTAAAAGGGAGTCTTATATGAAGAAGATGGTTTTGCTTGCAATATCCTTTGTGGTTCTTGCCCTTGTTGTGAACGTGTATTCTGCAGGGAAGGACTTTGAGAATATAGATACGAACAGGGATGGAAAGATAGACCTGAAAGAATTCACCGATGCTGCATCTCAAAAATTCAAACAATACGATAAGAATAATGACGGTTACCTTGACAGGGAAGAATTTAAAGTAATGAAGGATGTGAATGCTGGTAAGGAGTTTGAATATATAGATACGAACAGGGATGGAAAGATAGACCTGAAAGAATTCACCGATGCGGGGACTGAAAGATTTAAGCTATTTGATAAGAACCAGGATGGATATCTGAACAATAAGGAATTCTATTCCAAACAGGCATATCCAATCTTTAAATTTTATTTTTAGCAGCACGACTTCTGAATAAATATTGCAAACTATTTTTTTTGCAAATATACAATATCAATTGAATCTTCTATTATCCGTTCAAGACCACGCTGTCTTACAATAAAATCAAGCTCAATCCCGATTGCCCCATATGGTGGTAGAACAAATTTTGGCTCAAAGGCAAATACCATACCCTCTTTAAGAACCCTTCTATGTCTGGCTGTAATGACAGGCAGCTCATTTATTTCAAGGCCAAGGCCATGGCCGATAAAGGAAACCTGCCCTTCTCCATATCCCATGAAATAATCCTGAAGGTGTGCTTTCTCTACAATACGATATGCCCGTGAGAATATGTCAATGCAATCGACCCCTTCTCTGGCATAATATATTATATCTTCTATTATCTCCCGTGCAGTCTCATAGGGTTTATTAAAAATTTCTTTTAGCTTTCCCACCACAAAAACCCTTGTCTCGTCAGTAATGTATCCATTGTATCCACCGCCATAATCAATCGTAACAGGAATCCCCCTCTCAACTTTCTTGAGTGAAGAACCCTGTGGCATAGCTGGTGTTACTCCTGTCCCCCCAATGGGCCCATCTACACAGGTTGTGATTGCGCCGGTAAATCCTGATTGAACGGTAATTGTCGTCATTTCCTGGTTGATCCCGCGCATACGCAGGAACCCCTGATGTCCAAGCTTCCTGCCTTCTGATACGAGCGTTGCATCTATATCAAGTTCAGTGACTCCCTCCCGAACCACATCTTTTGCCTTTGCGAATACGTGCGAGATCATCCTGCCTGATTTCTTTAGCTGTTCAAGCTCGAAGGGGCTTTTAACTGCTCTCAATTCTTTAATTGAGGGTGCCATATCTGCATAATGCTCAAAGCCAATAACTTTTTTGAGTCTCTCAAAAGTAGATACTGGCAGGACATCAAGTTCCAGACCTGCTCTACCACTCAAAAGCCCGTTACAATCGAGTATTTTCTTAATCTCCTTATCATTTTTGATGGGTATCATGTCAAGGGGCGTCTCCATCTTTGCCCTTTCAATACCTTTCTCGATGAAAAATAAAGGCCCATTGTCAACTGGTATAACGAGAATCCCTTTCTGCATACTACCCGTAAAATAGAATCTGTCCACATTCTGAAAAATGATACCAAAATCAATGTGATTTTTTGCCATAAGGCGTTTAATACCCTCTATTCTTTTTAGTAAATCCTGTTTTGGAACTTTGTCAAATGCCCATACGTGCTTCATCATGTTTCTTTTTCCTCCCTATCATATCTTACCAGAATTGAGCTATAGGGTACACATTTTATTACATTATAAAAAAGTGATATTTCAAGACCTGACCCCCATAATTTGACCCCCATAATTGGGAATAAAAAAGGGGGTTACTCACCCCCTTCTTTTTTGTCTATCTGGCCTTATCTGCCGAGTTTTCCTTTGAATTTTTCGATGAGTTTTGGAACAACCTGATTTAAATCCCCGACGATTCCGTATGTTGCAGCCTTGAATATCGGCGCATCAGGGTCTTTGTTTATCGCAACGATACAATCAGAAGTCCTCATACCCGCTAAGTGCTGGATGGCGCCTGAAATACCACAGGCTATGTAGATTTTGGGTTTTACAGTCTTACCTGTCTGGCCTACCTGATGTTCATAGGCAACCCAGCCTGAATCGACTGCTGCACGGGATGCACCCATTGCAGCGCCCAGTACATCTGCCAATTCCTGGATGATTTTAAACCCTTCCGGCTTACCAACGCCCCTTCCACCTGAAACAATGATGTCTGCCTCAACGAGGCTCACAGCAACTTCGGATTTCATAAACTCAAGAACCTGAGTGTGTAAATCAGCGTCTGCCACAGAGAATGCCTCTTTTACCACCTCGCCTGATTTTGAGGTATCCTTCTCCGATATTGCGAATGCCTTTGGTCTCACCGTGACAATCTGTGGTTTTGCCTTTTCGTTTACCACGGTTACAGAAAAGTTTCCACCAAATGCAGCCCTTGTCATTTTCATTTTACCGCCATCGATTGCAAGGTCAATAGTATCTGTACAGAGCCCTAACTGAAGAAGGGCAGCACTTGCTGCAGCCACGTCAGTCCCCTGGGTTGTTGCCCTGAAGAGTGCAATCTCAGGTTTATATTTGTCAAGCAGGAAGGTTGCGGCCTTTGAATATGCATCAGCCCTGAAACCCTTGTAGACTGCTCCTTCCACGGCGTATACCTTTGAAGCGCCGTAGTAGAATGCCTCTTTCGCAAGGTCGTCAACCTTTTCCCCGATAACAAAGGCGCAAACGCCAGAACCAATACCATCGGCGAGTGTCTTTCCAATACCTAATAATTCATAGGACATAGGAGAAATATCTCCATCTTTATGCTCTATATATACCCATACGTCGTTCGCCATTATTCTCCCTCCTCCAGTTATTTTATAACTTTCATATCTATCAGTTTATCGACCACTGTAGCTGCAACCTCTTCCAGTTCACCTTTTAAAATCTCACCTGCCCCTCTTGGAGGCGGCACAGCTATTTCCACAACCTTTGTAGAAGAACCAGCGGTCCCTACCTTTCCTTTGTCAACCCCAAGTTCATCTGCATTCCATTGAGGGATTTCTATCTTTGCAGCCTTTCTAATGCCCATGAGGTTTGGAAGTCTTGGCTCATTTATCCCCTTTATCACCGATACAATGGCTGGCAGCTTTGCTTCCACAACTTCAACACCGCCTTCTATTGCCCTTTCCACCACTATCTTCTTGTTTGCCGCATCGATTGAACGGACTTTTGAAACATACGTGAGCTGGCTGAAACCGAGCAGGGATGCGAGTTCTGCGCCAACAACTCCGGTATTCCCATCTGTTGACTGTTTTCCGCAGAATACGACATCCACATCGCCAACTTTCTTAATTGCAGAAGCCAGCACATAGGATGTTGCAAAGGTGTCTGAACCTGCAAATGAATCGTCAGAGAGGCGGTGCACCTCGTTTGCGGTGAGTGCAAGAGCATTTCTCAGAACATCGGTAGCCTTTTCCGGACCCATCGTAATCGCCACTATCTCACCGTCATATTTTTCTCTTGTGAGCAGAGCTTCCTCAAGGGCGAACTCGTCGAACGGATTTGTGATGGGGTCCATTCCTCCTCTGTTGAGTGTCCCCTTCGGAATATCCCATTTCACTTCGGCTTCAGTATCAGGAACCTGTTTTATACATACTACTATCTTCACAGTGTCCTCCTTTAATTTATTTTATTCACCTTTGAAGGTGGGTTTTCTTTTCTCTATAAATGCAGTCATGCCTTCTTTCTGGTCTTTTGTAGTAAAGCATAATCCGAAATCTTTCGCTTCTATCATAAGCCCGGAGTCTGTATCGAGAGAGAGACTTTTATTTATTAACTCCTTTGCCAGTCTTATAGAAAAAGGACCGTTCGCCTTTATCTTCTCTGCAAGAACCATCACCTCCTTCATCAACTCCTCATGGGGAATAACCTTGTTGATGAGCCCCATCTCGTATGCCTCCTGAGCAGTAATCACCTTGCCGGTAAATATCAACTCCTTTGCCTTTGCAAGCCCTATGAGCTTTGCTGTTCTCTGGGTGCCGCCAAAACCAGGAAAGATTCCGAGTGTGGTTTCGGGAAAACCGACCTTTGCCCTGTCTGAAGCGTAGATAATATCGCATGCGAGGGCTACTTCAAAACCGCCGCCCAGGGCGAACCCATTGACTGCAGCAATGACAGGCTTTCCCATATTCTCAAGCGTGGCAAAGGCTTCGTGCCCCCTCTGGGAAAATTGCATACCCTCTGATGCATTCATGTCCTTCATTTCGAGAATGTCTGCACCAGCAACAAATGCCTTATCCCCTTCACCTGTGATAATGACAACCCTGACATCCTTGTTCCCGTTTAATTCATTTCCAACATGTTTTATCTCGTCGACGGTCTCAGAGTTGAGGGCATTTAATGCCTTGGGCCTGTTTATCTTTATAATTGCTATCCCTTCTTTTATTTCAACGATCAGGTTTTTGTATTCCATTTTATACCTCGCTTTCGAGAACTGCTGCCAGTCCCTGTCCGCCGCCGATACACATAGAGACGAGCCCGTATTTCAGGTTGAGTCTTTTCATCGCGTAGAGAGCGGTTGTGACGAGTCTTGCACCTGTGCATCCAATCGGGTGTCCAAGCGATATTCCGCCGCCAAATACATTACACCTTTCCATATCAATCTTTAGTTCTTTTATACAGGCGAGCGACTGTGATGCAAAGGCTTCATTCAGCTCTATCAGGTCTATCTTATCGAGGGTCATATTTGCCTTCCTCAATGCCTTTCTGATGGCAGGTATCGGTCCAAGCCCCATAAATTGAGGGTCTACCCCGCCTGCTGCGTAGGAGATAATCTTCCCCATGGGTTTAATGCCGAGTTCCTTTGCCTTATCCCTTGTCATAATTACGACTGCAGCGGCAGCATCATTGAGACCGGATGCGTTCCCTGCAGTAACTGTCCCATCTTTTTTGAAGGCGGGTGGAATTTTTAACATCTTTTCAAGGCTTGTGTCCATTGGTCTCTCGTCGGTGTCGAATACAATCGGGTCTCCCTTTTTCTGCGGGATTATAACAGGAATGATTTCTGCTTTAAAAAGACCTTCTTTTATAGCCTTTCTTGCCCTCTGATGGCTTACAAGACCGAACTTATCCTGTTCCTCCCTTGAGATACCGTATTTTGCTGCGATATTCTCTGCTGTTAAGCCCATATGATAGCCGTAGAATATTTCCCATATACCATCAAGGACCATAAGGTCAATTGCCTTTGTGTCAAACATCCTTGCACCCCACCGTAAAGAAGGTAGAGCAAAAGGTGTAAGACTCATATTTTCCATGCCACCGGCAACAACAACCTCATTATCGCCCGCGACGATAGACTGTATGCCATTGATAATGGCTTTGAGTCCGGAGGAGCATACCTTGTTGATGGTATATGCGTTTGTTTCCTTGGGAACTCCACCGAAGATGCTCGCCTGCCTGCCGGAGTTCTGCCCCAATCCTGCCTGGAGAACATTACCCAT
>Ga0172364_10000037_pt1 | contig 69289 bp, 65 predicted proteins | sample LakKivSesite10cm_FD_114545 | JGI IMG/M metagenome (GOLD analysis project Ga0172364, IMG submission 114545) | Sediment microbial communities from Lake Kivu, Rwanda - Sediment site 10cm | ecosystem: Environmental > Aquatic > Freshwater > Lake > Sediment | place: Rwanda: Western Province, Lake...
GGGGATAAAATTGTTTGGATTCATAGGATTTATCATGGGGCCGCTTATACTGGCGCTTTTTGTTTCAGTTGTTGAGATATTGAGATACACAGAAGAAGAAAAGAAAATGGAAATATAAACTATAGCAGGAATTTTTCCCCTGAGGCGAGATCTTTTAAGGCCTTCCTGTCCAATAATTTTATTTTGCGTCCCTGAACCTGTATGAATCCTTGGCTCGCCATTTTGCTTAAGATGCGTGATAATGTTTCAGGGATGGTGCCCAGAAGGCTTGCCAGCTGACCTTTCAGGATTTCTAATTCCACATTATTCGGTTCATCTTTGCTTTCGCTGAGGTAAAGGAGGTAAGCCGCAAGTCTTTGAGGAACTTCCTTGAGCGAAAGGTCCTCAACAAGTCGGGTAAAATGTTTAAGGCGCAGTGATAGTATTGCCAGCATGTTCATTGTCAGGGACGGATCCCTTTTAATCAACTCCATAAAAGCCTTTCTTGGAAAAAAGATAACCTCACTCTCCTCTAATGTTTCGGCATAGGCTGGAAACGTCTCGCCTGCAAATACCGCAGCTTCGCCGAAGGGTTCGCCGGATTCAAAGATATGGAGAATCTGTTCCTTTCCTTCTGAAGAGAGCTTGAAGATTTTAATGCGCCCTGAGACTAAAATATAAAAACCATTTGCCTCATCACCCTCAGAAAATACAATCTGCCCGCGATTGAATGGGCGGTTCAGAGCGATTTTTGATATCTCGACAATCTGTCTTTCCGGCAGTCCCTTGAAAAGCGGAATCTCTGTGATAAAATCTATTATTTCCATGTAGTCAGCCCTTATATATGAGCCCTTATAGCAATGCTTCTATATATTCTCAAAAAACCTGTTGTAATGCAAATCATATCGAATCCTTTTTTGCTATGTTTATCTTTATAGAAAAAACAAATATTTTCATGTATGATTTAACTCTTGGGCTAATCAATCTTTATTGTTTAAAGGAGCGTATATGGAAAAGCCAAAAGTCCTCATCCTTATTGGCAGTGATAGCGACCTCCCTATAATAGAAGATGGGTTGAAGTTTTTAAAAGAAATCGGGGTGCCTTTTAAGCTGGATGTCTCGTCGGCACACCGTCATCCTGTCAAAACTATAAATTATGCCAAGAAGGCAAGGAAAGAGGGTTTTGAGGTTATAATAGCTGTAGCGGGTATGGCAGCTCACCTTCCAGGGGTTTTAGCATCCCACACAACATTACCGGTTATTGGTGTTCCTACCAGCAGTAAGGCCTTGAACGGGATTGATGCCCTTTTGTCCATTGTCCAGATGCCAAAAGGAATACCTGTGGCTACGGTGGGTATTGATGCTTCAAGAAATGCAGCAATCCTTGCATGCGAGATACTCTCGATCAAGTACGACGGGATAATGGAAAAACTTAAAAAAATGAAAACAGACATGCAAAGGCTCAACGAGGAGAAGTCTACAAAGGTAAATAGTTATTTACAGAATTGACATTAAAATTTCCTTTTGATAAGGTTTTTCTATCATGTTAAATGCCATCACTGATATAAAAGGTATAAAGGTTGGTCATGCGTCTGACTATGTTGGGTATACTGGATGTACAGTTATCCTCTGTGAAGGGGGTGCAGTTTGTGGCCTGGATATTAGGGGGAGTGCATCCGGTACAAGACAGGTAGATGCATTGAATATAAGTCATATAGTAGAGGAGGTACATGCAATACTCCTGTGCGGTGGCAGTTCTTTTGGGCTTGATGCGGCAACCGGGGTCATGCGTTACCTCGAAGAGAAAGAGGTAGGGTTTGACGTAGGTATAATAAAGATTCCAATTGTCCCTACTGCTGTGATTTTTGACCTTTTTTTTGGTGATCCAAAGGCAAGACCAACACCAGATATGGGTTATAAGGCCTGTATAAATGCAGGTGAACGGGTTGAAGAGGGGAGTGTGGGAGCAGGCGTGGGGGCAACAGTAGGGAAGCTTTTTGAAATAACAAGGGCTATGAAGGGCGGTGTTGGTACATGCAGTATTGTGATGCCCGATGGATTGAAGGTAGGTGCACTTGTAGTGGTAAATGCCTTTGGGGATATCATAGATAATATTACTGGAAAGATTATTGTGGGATTAAGGACATCAGAGAAAAGTCTTGAGTTTGCAAACACGGTAGATTGCCTCAAAAAGGGTTTTGTGAAAAAACAATTTGGTCTCGTGAATACGACCCTTGGTGTGATAGCTACGAATGCCCGGTTTAATAAGAGGGATATAACAAAGGTTGCTCAGATGGCCCAGGGTGGATTGATAAAAACGATAAGTCCGGTTCATACAACCTTTGATGGAGACCTTGTTTTTGCCCTTTCAGCAGGTGAACTTGTTTCAGACATTAATCAGGTAGGGGTGCTGGGTGACTTTGTGATAGCAGAGGCTATAAAAAGGGCAGTAAAAAAGGCAGATGGTTTTGGTATTGTACCGGCCTTCAGGGATATCCATAAAGGCTGGAAGGTTCTCTGAGTAAGGTAGGGAGGATAATGAAGTGGATGATTATCAGAAGGTAGCGGAACTTGTTAAAGAAAAGGGATATGTAGTTGCTTTCACAGGTGCCGGCATATCTGCGGATAGCGGGATTCCGACATTTCGAGGTGGGCAGGGTTTATGGGAAAAGTATGACCCCATGGAATATGCACATATAAGGGTTTTTAATAGCAATCCTGAAAAGGTCTGGGTAATGCTCCGGGAAATGTCAGAGGTTATTTTGAGTGCTAAGCCCAGCCCTGCACATCTTGCCCTGAGTGAATTAGAAACCAAGGGGTTTTTAAAGGCGGTTATTACGCAGAATGTTGATGGTCTCCACCATATTGCTGGCAACAACAATGTAATAGAATATCATGGCAATCACAGATGGCTTGTATGCATGAGTTGTTCAAAGAGGACTCCTCTATCGCATGAGCTAATAAGTGTTGTTCCTTACCCGAGATGTGAAAAATGTAATGGTGTTTTGAAGCCTGACGTTGTATTTTTTGGGGAGGGCATACCAATGCTTGAGATGATAAGGGCGAATGAAGAGGCAAACAGGTGCAACATAATGTTTGTAATTGGGACATCAGGGGTTGTATACCCTGCTGCAGAAGTACCCTATATGGTGAAATCAAGAGGGGCAACGATTGTTGAAATAAACATCTCTCCAACACCTTTTACTTCATCCATATCGGATTACTTCTTTGAAGGAACTGCATCTCAGATATTGCCGAGGATCCTCGAGCAAATGGATTAAGCAGTGAGGTGATAACATGGAACATACATATTGTTTGATAATGGCAGGAGGAAAGGGGGAGAGGTTCTGGCCCTTAAGTACTGAACTTGTCCCTAAACCTTTCCTGAAGCTTGTAGGTGATAAAACCATGATTCAACTGACCGTTGAGAGGGCTCTCAGAATAGTACCAAGAGAGAGAATATTTATTATTCTGGGCAAAGCCCATATAGAGATAGCAAAGAAACAGCTTGAAGATTTACCTGATGAAAATTTTATCGTTGAACCGGAAGGGAAGGATACTGCCCCTTGTATAGGTTTTGCAACAGTCTCACTCTTGAAAATAGATAGTAAAGCTATCATGGTTGTTTTACCTGCTGACCATTACATACCTGACGTGGATGGTTTTGAAAAAGCGATATCTCATGGGGTGAAGATTGCGAGGATGGGGGATTATCTTGTTACAGTTGGAATAAATCCAATAAGGCCGGAAACAGGATATGGTTATATTAATGCATATGAAAAATTCGGTGTTTCAGGAGATGTGGAGTGCTACAGGGTAAAAAGGTTTGTTGAAAAACCGGATTTTAGCAGGGCAATGCAGTATATAGAGGAAGGGAATTATTACTGGAATAGTGGCATGTTTATCTGGCAGACAGATGCGGTCTTGAGAGGGATTGAAAGGCATATGCCAGACCTCTATGATGGACTTTTAAGGATTCAGGATGCGTGGGTTTCAAACGATAGAGAAGCGATAGGGACAATTTATAAAAGTCTTGCAAGAAGGTCTATAAATTATGGGCTTATGGAAAAGGCCGATAATGTACTGATGATCCCTTCTTATTTCAGGTGGGATGACATTGGAACATGGGCATCCCTTTTAAGGGTTCTGGAGGTTGATGAGAATGGAAACTACATAAAAGGGGATGCTATATGTTTTGATACAAGGAATTGTGTTATATATGGGGACGATCTGGTGGTGGGAACAATTGGTGTTTCCCATCTTGTCATTGTTGCGTCAAAAGATGGCATTCTCATCTGCGGCGTGGACAGGGCGCAGGAGGTGAGAAAGATAGTAAATAAGTTGTCTTCTTAGCATTTAGCAAGGGGTTATAAAATCGGGGGTTATAAGGTGATTTCTAAAGTTTTCACAGCGACCATTTATGGCATAGACGGCATAAAAATAGATGTGGAAGTCGATATATCCTTTGGATTACCCTCTTTTAATATTGTGGGATTGCCCGAAACATCTGTAAAGGAAAGCAGAGAGAGGGTGAGGGCTGCGATAAAGAATGCTGGATTTGAGTTCCCAAACGACAGAATTACAATAAACCTTGCCCCAGCAGATGTGAGGAAGGAAGGCTCTTCTTTCGATCTGCCGATAGCTCTGGGCATACTTGCCTCCATGGGAATAATAAAGGAAGAGGCAATGAGAGATTACCTTATTGCAGGAGAACTCTCTCTCGATGGAAGGATAAAAGGTGTAAGAGGGATTTTGCCCATAACGATACTGGCAAGCAAAGATGGTATAAAAAATATCGTAGTGCCATACGAGAATGGCAATGAAGCCTCAATAGTCAGGGATATAAAGATACATGGTGCAAGCCACCTCCTCGAGATTGTTCAATTCTTCAGGGGAGAGGCGGAATTGAAAGGATTTGGAGTACAGGATAGAATATTGGAACACAGTATGAAGGACAGTGGCTTGAACTTTTCAGATATAAAGGGACAGATTCAGGCAAAGAGAGCGCTGGAGATTGCTGCGAGCGGAGGCCACAACGTATTGATGATTGGCCCTCCAGGATCAGGTAAAACTATGCTTGCGAGAAGAATCCCCACAATACTCCCACAACTGAATTATGAAGAGGCAATCGAGACAACAAAGATACATAGTATTGCCGGTCTTTTAAACGTCAACAAGTACCTTATAGTTGAAAGGCCATTCAGGTCGCCCCATCATACCATTTCAGATGCAGGATTAATTGGTGGTGGTCACGTTCCGAAGCCAGGAGAGGTGAGCCTTGCCCATAATGGTGTGTTGTTTCTTGATGAGTTCCCGGAGTATAAGAGAAATGTTCTTGATGCCTTGCGGCAACCCCTTGAGGATGGAGATGTAACCATTTCGAGGGTTACGCATGCCATTACATTTCCAGCAAGGTTTATGCTCGTTGCTGCCATGAACCCGTGTCCCTGCGGTTACTGGGGGGATCCAAAAAAATCATGCACCTGCAATGGTTCCCAGATTCACAGGTACAGATCAAGGATTTCCGGACCCCTGATTGACAGAATAGATATACACATTGAAGTGCCTCCTGTGACTATTCGAGAGCTTTCACTCGACAGGGAAGGAGAATCGTCAGAAAAGATCAGGGAAAGGGTAATAAAAGCTCGCAAGATTCAGGAAGAGAGGTTTAAGGGTAAGAAGATATATGCAAATAGCCAGATGACAACAAGGATGATAAAGAAGTACTGTCCTTTGAATGATAACGCCGAAATGCTTCTTGAAAAGGCTATTGAAAAATTTGGTCTTTCTCCCCGCGCCTACCACAGGATTCAGAAGGTTGCAAGGACCATTGCAGACCTTGAAATGAAGGAGAATATAGAAGAGTCTTATGTGGCAGAGGCGATTCAATACAGGGTACTGGATAAAAGACTGGCGTTTTAGAACAACATTTCCATATCCAGAACCCGCAATTCAGAATATGCATATAAAAACATTTGTTTTTTGATTTTGAGGGATCAGAATTGTTGGGAGGATTATGAAGCACGATTCACGATGCTTAACCTGTCTTTCATGCTCAACCTCAACCTGTTTTTTGCTCCTCGCTCTCTGCCCTTCGCTACGAACCATGAGCCACTCAGATTTTAATGCTTACCAATCACTATTCACCATTCACTAATCACTGTGGTTAAGGGGGAGGTAGCTGCTATTAGAAAGGGTAATAATTCGTGATATGATATAACGAAATATAGTAAAAACAATAAATTCGTGATATGATATAACGAATGGAGGTGGGATGTCAGATTTCGATACGCATATAGAGAAATATAAGATGTTTAAAAAGGATGCCAACAATACCCAAAATTCAATTCCCATCAGAATAGAGGCGTATTTTTATGCTGCCTTTCACCTGATAGAGGCGAATACAACCAGAGCAGGTATTCATATTGAAAAACATCAACAGGTTAGAGCAATCCTGGAAAAAAACCCTCATATCTTCAAGGATCAAACAGAACCACTTTGGAGGGCATTTCATGAGATAGAGAACCAGATTAGACCCGGGCAGATGAACTTTTTAAGACGATTGAAACCATTTGCGGGGAAATAGCATGATACAGGAAGAATTCAAAGAATTAGTATTTAAATTTGCAAGATACGCCTCAGTAGACAAAGTGGCATATATCTTCTTATTCGGTTCTGTTGCGAAAGGTGATACAGACAGACGCTCTGATGTGGACCTGCTAATAGTGTTGGATACATATAGCAGAAACTATGAAAAAATAGATGCTAAAACAAAAATCTCTGAACTTGCACTTACCCTTGAGAAAGAATATGACAGAAGAATACAGGTGGTTTTCACGAACAAAAACTATGATGGGCTGGATGGATATTTTATCGAGAAGGCGCTCAGGGAAGGCATATTACTCTATTCTAATTCACCTTCTGTAAGTATTAAAGGCTTGGATGCAGAGACATTTTCGTTAATATTGTACAGCCTTGAAAATCTCAATACTAAAGAGAAGATGAAGGTTAAGCGGTTGATACACGGGAGTAAAACAAGAAAGGTTATAAAAGACAAGGTATATGAGAATGAAAAGATTGGCTTGGTGCAACAATTACAGGGAATGCGTATAGGCTCTGGTGCAATAGCCATACCACAAAAAAGCACAAGAGTTGTTGAAGATGAACTGAATAAACTAAACGTGACTTACAAAACAATAGACATCTTGCTCACAAAGGATGGGATAAAGAGGTTACAGAGTTAAGGAAAGGCTTAATTACGATGCAGGGGATAACGCTATCAGCTATGAGCTAAATTCGCCTTCCGCCCTCAACCAGACAATTAGATGAACGAGATAAACGAGATAAACCAGATTACCAGATAGACTAAAAACATTTGTATTTTTAATTTTAAGGGTTTAGAATTGTTAAATGGGGGCAATATGGAAGCACTTATTCCCATTGAAGTAATTGAGAGAAAAATCTATTTGATTCGCAATCGCAAAATCATGCTGGATAGGGACCTTGCAGAACTGTATAACGTTGCCACAAAGGTGCTTATTCAGGCTGTAAAACGCAACATAGATAGATTTCCTGAAGATTTCATGTTTCAGCTTAATAATTCAGGAGGTTAAAATCTTGAAGTCACAAATTGTGACCTCAAGATGGGGAGGACGCCGGTATGCTCCTTATGTGTTTACAGAGCAAGGTGTAGCGATGCTTTCGAGTGTGCTCAAAAGCGAGAGAGCTATTAAAGTAAACATTGAGATAATGAGAACATTTGCGAAGCTCCGGGAAATGATAGCTTCACACAAAAACCTTGCTAAACGACTTGATGAACTTGAAAAGAAGTACGATGCCCAGTTCAAAGTTGTTTTTGAAGCTATACGGCAGTTAATGATTCCTCCAGAACCAAAGCGAAAAAAGATCGGATTTCTGAGAGATAATGAATAAGATTTGCTTACTTGTATTTTTAATTTTAAGGGGTTAGAATTGTTAAATAGGGAAAGGAGGAGTTACGATATATGATGCAGGATGCACGATTCACGATGCTTAACCTGTCTTTCATGCTCAACCTCAACCTGTTTTTCGCTCCTCGCTCTCTGCCCTCTGCTCCTTGCTCCTCGCTCTCTGCCAATCACTATTCACCATTCACTAATCACTGTATCTAAGGGGGGATTCTTGAAGCAGAAAATAGCTGAAAAACTGATAATAAAAGACCTGACCCCACAGTTTTTTTCGCTGCCCATTAACTGATCCCGCATCTTCGTTGCCCCGTTTCTCCTATTCTCCGTTTCAAATTCTTATTATCTTGACTCCCCTTTAACTCTTTGATAACATTAAAAAATGGGAAGGAGAAATCACGATTCACCATCTACTAATCACTGTAGTTAAGGGGTATCAATAAATTGAAAAAAGCTGATAATTCAAGACCAGAACTTAATTACTCATATCAATAGGCATTATGACACCGGAAGAAAGGGCAAGACAAAAGATTGATGAGCTTCTTGAAGCGGCTGGCTGGAAGGTTCAGGACAGGAAAGACCTGAATCTTGGAGCAGCCCTCGGTATTGCCGTACGTGAGTTCCCTCTCAAATCTGGATACGCGGACTATTTACTTTTTGTCGATAGAAAAGCAATTGGAGTGGTAGAAGCCAAACCTGAAGGCACAACACTCAGTGGCGTGGCTGAGCAGACTGCGGCATACATTATAAGCGCCCCTGCAAGTATCCCCCATATTGAAGAGCCCCTACCTTTTGCTTATGAGAGCACGGGCAGTGAAACCTTTTTCAGAGACATAAGAGACCCTGACCCTCGTTCACGAAGGGTCTTTGCTTTTTATAAACCCGAGACCCTGAAAGAATGGCTTGCTCAGGAGAATACACTCAGAGCAAAGTTAAGAAATATGCCCCTTTTAATTACAGAAGGCTTGAGAGGTTGTCAGATTGAGGCTATCCACAACCTTGAAAAATCCTTCACAGATGCAAGACCCAGGACGCTCATCCAGATGGCAACAGGTTCAGGAAAGACTTTTACCGCCGTATCCTTCATTTACCGCCTCATAAAATTTGCGAATGCAAAGAGGATTCTATTCCTTGTTGACAGGAATAACCTTGGACGACAGACAAAGAAGGAATTTCAGCAGTATGCTACCCCGGATGATGGGAGGAAATTCACAGAGCTTTACAATGTCCAGCACCTTACGTCAAATACAATCGACCCTGTAAGCAAAGTATGTATTACCACCATTCAACGCCTTTATTCAATGCTTAAAGGAGAAACCGAGTACGATACAGAACTCGAGGAACAGTCTATTTTTAACCTATCGCCGCAAGAGACAAAACCCTTTGAAGTTTCCTATAATCCCGGAATTCCCATCGAGACCTTTGATTTTATCATTACCGATGAGTGTCACCGTTCCATCTATAATCTCTGGAGGCAGGTGCTTGAATATTTTGATGCCTTTATTATAGGTCTTACCGCAACCCCTTCAAGGCAAACCCTCGGATTTTTCAACCAGAATCTTGTCATGGAATACAGCCATGAGCGCGCTGTGGCAGACGGGGTTAATGTTGGCTATGAAGTATATCGAATACAGACCGAGATTACCGGGAAAGGCAGCCGTGTCGAGGCAGGATATTACATAGACAAGCGTGACAGGCTTACGAGAAAGACCAGATGGGAACAGCTTAATGAAGATCTCGAATATGCCGCAAACCAGTTAGACCGTGATATTGTGGCTCCTGACCAGATACGAACAGTCGTAAAGACCTTTAAAGAAAAACTCTTTACTGAGATATTCCCCGGCAGGAAAGATGTCCCAAAGACGCTCATCTTTGCTAAAGATGATTCCCATGCCGAGGACATTGTTCACATTGCAAGGGATGAGTTCGGAAAAGGAAACGATTTCTGTAAAAAGATTACCTACAAGACCACAGGTGAGAAACCTGAAGACCTGATTGCGAGCTTTAGAAACTCCTATAATCCACGAATCGCTGTATCGGTTGATATGATTTCCACAGGCACAGACATTAAACCCCTCGAATGCCTCCTCTTTATGAGGGATGTGAAATCACCTGTCTATTTTGAACAGATGAAAGGACGTGGCACAAGGGTAATAGACCCGACAGAATTCAATGGTGTGACTAAAGATGCAACCCGCAAGACACATTTTGTCATTGTAGACGCAGTAGGCGTCTGTGAGAGCGACAAGACAGAATCGAGGCCCCTTGAGCGGAAAAAGAGCATACCTTTTGATAAACTTATTGAGCAGGTTGCCATTGGTGTGAGGGATGAAGATACCATTACATCCTTGGCCGGAAGGCTTGCGCGTCTTGACAGGGAAATTGGAGAAAAAGAAAAGGGTGAGATTCTTGAAACAACTCAGGGCAAAGACCTCAAGGCAATTATCAACTCCCTCCTCGATGCTACTGACCCTGATACAAGATACGAGAAGGCAAAAGAGATATTCAAAACAGATACACCAACAGAAGAACAGCTAAAAAAGGCTGGTGAGGAGCTTACAAAAACAGCATGTCTGCCTTTTGATAATCCGAAGTTCAGAAATACCATAATCGATATAAAACGAAGGAGTGAGCAGATAATCGACACGGTGAGCAAGGACACCGTAATATTTTCAGGCTTTGATGATAAGGCAAAAGAACATGCTCGAACCATAGTGAATACCTTCAGGCAGTTCATTGAAGACAATAAGAATGAGATTACTGCCTTGCAGATTATTTACAGCAAACCCTATGGAAAACGTCATCTCACCTATGAGGAGATTAAAAAACTTGCCGAGGCAATAACAAGACCTCCATATTTTCTTACAACAGAAAAACTCTGGCAGGCATATATGCAGCTCGATAAATCGAGGGTACAGGGTGCAGGTCCGCAGAAACTTTTAACGAATATTATCTCACTTATCCGGTTTGCTATCGGTCAGACCGATGTCCTTGAACCTTTTTCGGATGCAGTTGAACGCCGTTTTAATGGCTGGCTTGCTGACCAGCAGAAGAGAGGCAAAACATTCACGTCTGAACAGATGGAATGGCTCATCATGATTAAAAACCACATCTCAACGAGCATTGAGATAAAGATTGATGATTTTGAATTGACACCATTCTATGATAAAGGCGGGGCATTGAAGGCGTATCAGGCTTTCGGGGACGAGTTGGATAGTACATTAAAGATACTCAATGAGGCGCTGGTGGCGTGAATAAAAAAGAACTCCAATTAATTCTTGAAGAGGGCGAAGGATACAGAATAGAATTCAAAGACTCCCTTGCTCATATTGATAAAGAGATGGTTGCCTTTGCCAATTCATCAGGTGGCAGAATATTTCTCGGTATCTCAGATAATAAAGAAATAAAAGGGTTTCAGATTGCGAACAAATTGAAATCGCAGATTCAGGATATAGCGAATAACTGTCAGCCTCCAGTAAAAATTATTTTAGAAGAATCAGGAAATATACTGATTATCAACGTGAGAGAGGGCGAAGACAAACCCTATAAGTGTTCCTCAGGGTTCTATACGAGGGTTGGACCAAATTCTCAAAAGCTCGACAGGGATGAGATTATTGATTTCTTTAAATCCGAAGGAAAAATACGTTTTGATGAACTGATAAACTTAAGGTTCGACTACAATACCCACTTTGACCAGAAAAAGCTCGACAGGTTTTTAAGAGTCGCTAATATTTCAAAGGTTCTGGATACCCCTTCTATTCTGGTAAATCTTGGAGTTGCCGAAAAACAGGAAGGCAAAATTATTTTTAACAACACCGGCATCCTGTTCTTCTCCCGGAATCTATCCGATATCTACTTCCACACCGCAGTTACCTGCGCCCTGTATAAAGGAACCGAGAAGGTAGAGGTGTTGGACCGCCGGGATTTTAATGAAGATATCGTGACCAATATAGACGGCGCAATGAATTTCCTTAAACAATATATCCCGATAAAGTATGAGATGACCGGCACTCCGAGAAGAAAAGAAATACCGGAGATTCCTTATGACGCCTTGAGAGAGGCAATAATAAATGCTGTAGCTCACCGGGATTATTTCGAGAAGGGCGCCAATGTGATGGTGGAAATGTTTGATGACCGGATTGAAATAACGAATCCAGGCGGGCTGGTGAAAGGATTGCGACCTGAGGATTTCGGGAAGAAAAGTGTTCTCCGAAATCCCAATATTGCCAATCTCCTTCACAGGATTGAGTATATCGAAAAGATGGGCACCGGGATTAGCAAGATTAGAAGACTTATCAAATCTGCCGGGCTTCCCAGGGTGAAGTTTGAGTTCAACACCTTTTTCACGGTCATATTCAAAAGGCCTCAAATACGTGTTCTGCCTTCCCTAGCTGATAGAGAAAAATTCGGAGTAAACTTCAGTGTAAACTTCAGTGTAAACTTCAGTGTAAAAGGAAAACAAGCTTATAGAATGTCGTCAATTATAGCCCAGATTGCTACAGAAAAACCGTTTAGGATTTCTGACATGGTTAAGGAATTTGCAGTCTCCGCAAGAACGCTATATGAAGATATGCGCAGACTCCAAAAGTGGGATATAATCAAATTCATAGGACCAGCCAAAACCGGCAAATATGTGCTCACCGAGAAAGGAAAAGCATTAATCAAAGAGATGAGTAAATAAGGTAGTGGCAGCGTGACAAAAATAGCTTCAATTAATTCTGGAGAAGGGTATAAATGTGATGGTTGAGATGTTTGACGATAGGATCGAAATCACAAATCCTGGTGGGTTGCCAAAAGGTTTAAGGCCAGAGGATTTTGGAAATTTCTTTACAGTTATATTTAAGAGACCTGTAAAAAAACATACTGGAATTGCAGATAGGGATGATGGAATATCTGATGGTATAAATGGCGCAGTATTTGGCGCAGTAAATAAAGAGACGGCAGAAAGGTTAAGGAAAATCATTGCCATATTGTATAATAAGAAAACGGCGAATATTGCAGAACTTGCAACAGAGTCCGGAATTCCACGACGAACGCTGCAAAGATACATTGCTATACTTAAAAACAAACAGCTCGTTAAATTTCACGGTGCCTCTAAAACAGGCGGATATGTGCTGACCGCAAAGAGCATAAAGATGCTGAAAAAGAAGATAGGGGGTTAGAACAAAACGATGAATGATATAGAACCAAGTCGAAGTATAATAATTGGAAATCAATTACGTAAAGCAAGATATTTAATGCAGTTTACTGTTGAAGAAGTGGCTCAAGAAATAAACGCCTCTTACGATGATATAATAAGTTGGGAAAAAGAGCAATCCAAGCCAAATCTAAAGCAATTAGAAACACTCGCACAACTTTACGGTAGGGATATAGATTTCTTTCTTAGAGAAACACCAGAACTGCCCACCAAGATTGAATTTCGTGGAAAATCTGGTCAATCTCTTAAAACACTGTCAAGAGAGACCAAGATAGTACTGTCCAGATTTGAAGAATTGTGTCGCACTGCTACCGAATTTGAAGAGCTTATAGGTAAAAAAAGAGAGGTAAAACTAACAAACATTAGAACGGATGAGATGCCAGAATTGGTTGCTCAAAAATTCAGGAATGAATATCAACTTGAAGAAAAACCGATTAATAATTTAAGAGAACTGTTGGAACAATCAGGCTTTAGAATTTTTGAGCTATCTATTCCTAACGACGAATTATCGGGTTTCTCATTTTTGCATTTACAATATGGGCCTTGCATTTTAATTAATGCGAGGGACTCAAAAGGTAGAAAAAACTTCACATTAGCTCATGAGGTTGCCCACCTCATTTATAAAGATATTACTTCACTTTGTTATATCCCAGTTAGTTTTTATGGCATCACAGAAAATGTAGAATATAAAGCTAATCGTTTTGCTATTGAACTTTTACTTCCAAAACAAGGTCTTAGGGATTATTGTGACAAAAGAAACCTGTCAGCAACACCTACTGAAAGCGATTTGTCTAAAATTGCATTTAGATGGAATGTGAGCATTCAAGCATTAGGTTATAGGCTCGAAAATCTTGGTTCAATACAAAAAGGACTGACTGATAGAATTGTTGAAACAAAACCTACCCATTTTAGAAGATCTAAAGTTCCTGCTTGGGAAAAACAGTTGGGTAAGCAGTTTGTAAATACATCAATTGAAGCGTATAAGAAAAACCTAATTTCAGTTAGCAAACTAGCGCATACTTTACACATCTCCATAAGGAAGGCTATGGGAGTAATAGGTGAGTAACGGTTCAAAAATGGTTCTTCAAAAATCATTATTTCAATATGTATTTGATTCATCTGCATTGATAAATATAGAGAGAAATAACAAAATTACAGCACTTCGCTCACGTAGAGGAGAAATTCTTATACCTGAAAAAGTTGCTATAGAGGTAAATCAGCCTAATTCTCCTCTTCATAGATTTGTTTCGAGGTACAAACAAGTGATAACAGAGTTTCAGAACAACGAAGAAGAAAAATATTTAATAGTTAGAAGTCAAGTTGGCATTGATGATGGAGAAGCTGCTGCCATTGCTATTGCTCTTAATAGACAATTACCATTAGTGATAGATGATAAGAAAGCAAGGACAAAAGCAGGAAGTCATGGAATACATACTTTGAGTTGGAATGAATTTTTAGCAACCTAATTAGCTAATTATGAATATTGTGAGACAAAATGATGATTCATTTTATAAGCTTCCTAAAGGGTGGGTATGGACGAAAATAATAGATGTTTGTGAACTAATAAATGGGCGAGCATTCAAACCCAGCGAGTGGGCATTGGAAGGGCTTCCAATAATACGTATTCAAAATCTCAACGATGATAAAGCAGATTTCAATTATTGTAATTTTAAGGTAGATGAAAAATATCTTCTCGATAATGGTCAATTATTGTTTGCTTGGTCTGGAACACCGGGTACATCATTTGGTGCTCATATATGGAAGAAAGGCAGGGCAGTACTTAATCAACATATATTTAAAGTACAAATCAACGAAGAAAATGTAGATAAAATCTTCTTGATGCACTTACTGAATAGGAATGTTGATGAATATATCCGCAAAGCGCATGGTACTGCTGGTTTAGCACATATTACTAGAGGCAAATTTGAAAATTCTATAATCCCCCTCCCCCCTCTCCCTGAACAAAAAAGGATTATGGCGAAGATTGAGGAGCTTTTTACAAGACTGGATGCAGGGGTGGAGGCGTTAACGAAGATTAAAGGGCAGATTAAGCGTTACCGTCAGGCAGTCCTGAAATATGCCTTTGAAGGAAAACTCACCCAGGAATGGAGGGAAAAGACAGCGGATAGCTTAGAGCGGGTAGCGGATAGAAAAGTTAATTATAATGTAAGGACAATTCATTATTTACCCAAACGTAACGATTTATCTGAACTGCCAGAGGGGTGGGCATGGAAATACATGAAAGATGTTGGTGAAATAAATCCCAAATTTAATGGTGAAAATTTACCAAATGATTTGGATGTTTCTTTTATCCCCATGAAATGCGTTGAGGAGCTTACCGGTTATATTGATCTATCGAATACAAGAAAACTGTCAGATGTGAGAAAGGGATACACTCCCTTCAAAGATGGCGATTTACTTTTCGCAAAAATCACCCCGTGCATGGAAAATGGGAAAGTAGCTATTGCGTCTGGATTGAAAAATGACATTGGTTTTGGTTCGACTGAATTCCATGTAATAAGGGCTAATCCATTAATATCTGGCAAATTTATATTTTTCTTTCTAATTCAAGAAGGATTAAGAAAAGATGCCCAGAGCCATATGACAGGTTCGGCAGGTCAACTAAGGGTTCCGGCAGACTATATGAAGGATATTCCTATCCCCCTCCCTCCTCCTCCTGAACAGCACCAGATTGTCTCTGAAATTGAAAGGCGGTTTTCTGTTGCCGATGAGGTGGAAAAGACTGTGGATGCATCTCTGAAACAAGCTGAGAGGCTACGTCAGAGCATCTTGAAACAGGCATTTGAAGGCAAACTTGTTCCGCAAGACCCATTAGACGAACCTGCAAATAAACTTCTTGAACGTATAATGGCAGAAAAGGCAAAAATAGAATCTGAAGAGAAAGCAAAAAGGCAACATAAAAGAATAAAAACATGATAAGGTTGATATAAAATGTCTAACGAATCCTCAATGATTGTCCAGAGATTATGGAATTACTGTAATGTCCTTCGTGATGACGGGGTGAGCTACGGTGATTACGTGGAGCAGTTGACCTATCTCCTATTCCTGAAAATGGCGGATGAGCAGACAAAACCGCCATTCAACAAGCCTTCAACCATTCCCAGAGGTTTTGACTGGCAGAGCCTTCTTTCAAGGGAAGGGGATGCGCTCGAAGTTCATTATCGCCACATTCTTGAAAGCCTTGGAAAAGAAAAGGGTATGCTCGGCATCATCTTTAGAAAGTCCCAGAACAAGATTCAGGACCCTGCAAAGCTTAAGCGTCTGGTGGAACTCATCAACAGCGAGATATGGATGGGTATGGATGTTGATGTCAAAGGTGAAATATATGAAGGGCTTCTTGAAAAGAATGCGCAGGATATAAAGAGCGGTGCAGGCCAGTACTTTACTCCGAGGGCGCTCATAAAGGCAATGGTTGAAGTAATGAGACCTCAACCTAAAATGACCATCTGCGATCCTGCATGCGGTACAGGTGGCTTTCTCCTTGCCGCCCATGATTACATCTCCCATAATTACCAGTTGGATAAAGAACAGAAGCAATTTCTAAAATTCAATACATTCAAAGGATGGGATATTGTAGACAATGTGGTAAGGCTCTGTGTGATGAACCTATATCTGCATGGAATCGGAGGGCCTGCCTCGGCAGACACGGCCGGGGCTTCGGCAGGCAGGGAGGAAAGTCCCATTATAACAGGAGATTCACTCATATCGCACCCTGGAGAGCATTTTGATATGGTGCTTACCAATCCGCCTTTCGGAAAAAAGAGCAGTATCACAATCGTGAATGGGGAAGGTAAAGCCGACAAGGAATCACTTATTTATGAGCGGCAGGACTTCTGGGCAACAACATCAAACAAACAGTTGAACTTTGTCCAGCATGTAAAGACAATCCTCAAAATAAACGGAAAGGCTGCTATCGTTGTGCCTGACAATGTACTCTTTGAGGGCGGCGCAGGCGAGACAGTAAGAAGAAAGCTCCTTCATGAGTGTGATGTCCATACGCTATTGAGGCTGCCAACAGGCATATTTTATGCACAGGGAGTCAAGGCAAATGTGCTCTTTTTTGACAGGAAGACGGCGAGCGAAAAACCCTGGACGGAAAAGCTCTGGATATATGATTTACGAACAAACATGCACTTTACATTGAAGACAAACACTCTGAAGTACAATGACCTAAAAGACTTTGTTTCCTGCTATAATCCTGATAACCGTTTTGAACGAAAAGAAACAGAGCGCTTCAAAGCATTCGTTTACAATGACCTTACACAGAGAGATAAAGTAAGCCTTGATATCTTCTGGCTCAAAGATGAAAGCCTTGAGGATTCAGAAAATCTACCCGACCCCGATATCCTCGCCCGTGACATCGCCGAAAACCTCCAGGCTGCATTGGAGCAATTCAGCAGTATCTATGAAGAGCTTAATAATAAATAACATTTATTAAGGGATGTTTTTCATGGAGGGTAATCATGGACATAGAATTTCATTACTACATAACCTGTATCATTGCACGAAGAGCTGGTTTTAGACCAGAAGATGCCCACATAATTGCATACTCATCGCAATATACTGATGATAACGATACAGTATACTCAATTGACCAGGATGGCCCAAATGCTTATTCAAATTATATCAGTCAGACGATGAATATTTTAAAACCTCAAAAAGAACTCATGAGAATTTATCCGGTCTTTCATTTTATGCCAGGAACGTTAGATGAAATTGCCGGTGATTCTGCGCGAAGACGTGATGGCAAGCTTCATTTAATGAATGTTATACCTGACAATATGGACAGCAAGAAGTGCCTGAGCGCTGCTTTTGATTCCCAAAATCTATATCGAGTTGGGATAGCTACGCATATGTATGCGGATACTTTTGCTCATCAAAATTTTGTAGGTTTTGAAGATGGCTTTAACGACATGAAGGGGCTACTTGAAAGCCTTATACCGAGTATCGGGCATGCAGATGCTAAACATCAACCAGATTTGCCAGCTTTAATCTGGGAAGATGAACGTCTTGTCCCAAGCCATACAGAAATAGATAATAAGAAACGTTTTTTGGAAGCGGCGTCATGCCTTTTTGACTTTTATTCAAGTTATCTTAAAATCTCTCAAAATAAAGAGAGCGTGATCAAGGAGATAGATGAGGCAATCGGTGATTACGGAGGGACAGAAGAAGATCGTATTGAACGTTACAAGGCTCTGATTGGTACGGATTATCAAGAGTATGATAAGAAATCGTGGTTTAATGATGCAGTTGTTCTTGTAAGTAAGGATATTCCATATACTGGTGATGGAGATACTGTTCCCAGGAGCGAGGCGCAATTGGCATGGAATGAAAATTTTAAAGAAACTCACTGGTTGAAATTCCAGGAAGCTGTAAAAACACATCAACGCTATGCTCTGGAGACCGCAGTTGCCCCTATCTTCAAAGTTATGGAATTTGAGAATTTTTAAAAAGTGGTTCTTTCCCCTGCTACCCGGCGAAACCTTCCGCATCCTTAAAAAAACCTCTGCCAGTAAGTCGAATACCACACCCGCAGATTAGTTTTAGAGCGATCAGCCCGGGGTTGACATATATGTACAAATAGTGCATATTAATGCATATGAGAACGACATTGAACATAGACGACAGTATCCTAAAAAAGGCATCACAGATGACAGGGATTAAGGAGAAGACTTTCTTGGTGAAGCTGGGACTCGAGGCCCTCATTGCCAGGGAAAGCAGTAGACGCCTTGCGAAGTTAGGTGGCACGGAAAGCGAGCTTCGACCCATTCCGAGGCGTCGGTCCAAGTAGCCGCGAGTATGGTTCTCGTCGATACTTCCGTTTGGATTGCGCATCTACGAGAGGGTAGCCCTGAGCTTGAAAGGCTGCTTCTGAATTCAGAGGTGGTATGTCACCCTTATATCATCGGGGAATTAGCTTGCGGCACTCTGAAGAACCGGAACCAAATCCTATCCTTGCTCCAGTCTCTTCCGCTAATTCAACCTGTCGATTATCACGAACTGCTCCACTTCATCGAAACAAACCGATTGGTGAGCCTGGGCATTGGCTTTGTTGATGTGCATCTACTCGCTTCCGCAAAGATGGCAGGTATCTCATTGTGGACTCTTGATAGGAGATTAAAATCAGCGGCAAAGAAATTGAAGATCGCCTATAAATAGATGGGCAAAAACGTGGATCTTCGACAGCAAGACATCTCCTGTCCCGACTTCCCTGCTAAACTTCCTAAGTCCTTAAAGAAAAGGAACCCTGCCAGTGCGTCGAATACCGCATATTGCCTTATTCAAAAAATTGAACCTTTTTAAAAGCACAAGACGTACAAACATTTCTAAGGTTGCTCAGGAACAGGCAAAAGATTAGATGTTGGAAAGTCGGTAAAGAAATTATTTCAAAATTTTCTTGACATAAATTAAGCAATTTATTAAAAACTGTACACAAAGGGGGGGAAGAGAGAAGCATTAATTTCATAGATGTTTATAATTATACCTTCCCTCTTAGCACGTTTTTGGAGTAAAGACAAACAGACATTCTTTGTACTAAAACCATCACGCATGGCGTGATTTAATGGAGAGGACTATGCCTGAAAAAATCGAATCTATCCTTCAAAAATATAGCCGGGGACAAGACGAACTGATACCGATTTTACAGGGTGTACAGAAGGAATTTGGTTATGTTTCATCTGAGTCAGTGAAGAAAATCTCCAGATACCTCCATATCTCTGAAAATCAGATCTATGGTGTTTCTTCGTTTTATGCCCAATTTCGGTTTACCCCACCCGGTCGGCACTCGATAAAGGCCTGCCTTGGAACAGCGTGCCATGTCAGAGGAGGCGCCACCCTGCTTGAGATGCTGGAACGCGGATTGGAAATCAGTTGTGGAGAGACTACCCCGGATAGGCGTTTTGACCTGGAAAGGGTTGCCTGTTTAGGATGCTGTGCATTATCTCCTGTAGTTCAGATTGATAAGGATATATACAGTAGAATGACAGTAAACAAATTAACGGAGCTATTGAAAGAATATGAATAAGCTAAAAAAGAACATCATATCAGCAAAAAAGAAATGGGAAGAACTGCAGAAGAGTAAGGACCCTGTTATATATGTTGGTGCGGCATCGTGCGGCAGGGCTGCCGGAGCCCTGGATCTTATAAAAGGGATTGAGCAGTTTATCAAATAGAATCATATCAAGGTAAGGGTAATTCAGGTCGGATGTATTGGACCATGTTACCTTGAGCCCCTCATAGATATTAAATTACCCGATCAACCGAGGGTGAGCTATAACAACGTTATGGCAAAAACGCTCCCGCTAATTCTTAAGTCTCATCTGATCGAGGGTAAACCTTTCAGAAAATTGGCAATCGGGAACTTTGGTAAGGATGTTTTTCAGGACATACCGCCATTTTATGAACTACCGATGTTAAAACCCCAGGTCAGAATTGTACTCAGGAACTGTGGACTCATCGACCCGGAAGATATTGATCAATATCTTGCTGTAGATGGTTACCAGGGAATCATGAATGCCTTACAAATGACACCTGAAGATGTCATAGGTGTTGTTCGGCAGGCAGGGCTCAGAGGTCGTGGTGGAGCGGGATTCCCGACATTCAAGAAATGGAGTGTTTGCAGGAATGCCCTGGGGGAACAAAAATATCTGATCTGTAATGCAGATGAAGGAGACCCCGGTGCTTTTATGAACAGGTCTTTGATTGAGTCTGATACCCATGCGGTGCTGGAAGGCATGTTGATTGCCGGATATGCCATCGGGGCAAGCAAGGGGATCATCTATATCAGGGCCGAGTACCCTCTTGCAATTGAGCGGTTGAAGACCGCCATCAGCCAGATGAGGGGATATGGACTCCTTGGCAAAAACATACTGGGATCTAATTTCAGTTTCGATATAAAGATTAAAGAGGGGGCAGGGGCTTTTGTGTGTGGCGAAGAAACTGCCCTTATTGGTTCTATAGAGGGTAAACGTGGTATGCCACGCTCACGTCCTCCATTCCCTGCTATATCAGGGCTTTTTGGATGCCCGACGATTATTAACAATGTTGAAACCCTTGGAACGCTCCCGAACATCTTGAGAAACGGGGCTGAATGGTATACCAGATACGGGAAGGAGGGAAACAGAGGGACAAAGACATTTTCGCTGGTCGGAAAGATACGCCGGCCAGGTCTGATTGAGGTCCAATTAGGTACACCTTTGCGTGAGATCATTTTTGATATTGGCGGAGGGGTGCAGAAGCCTTTCAAAGCGATTCAAACAGGTGGACCATCGGGAGGATGTTTATCAGAGGAGTTTCTTGATCTGCCTGTTGATTATGAATCATTAACGTCTGCCGGTTCGATAATGGGTTCTGGTGGGCTTATTGTGATGGATCAGGATACGTGTATTGTAGATATAGCAAAATATTTTCTCGATTTTACCCAGAAGGAGTCATGTGGCAAATGCGTCCCATGCCGTGTGGGAACAAGACACATGGTTGAGATACTTGACAGAATAACCCATGGCGAGGGTACTGCTGAAGACCTGTTGGCCTTAAGGACATTAGGCGACACAATAAAGAAGGGGGCGCTCTGTGGTCTCGGTCAAACTGCTCCCAATCCTGTTCTCACCACATTGAGGTATTTCAGAAATGAATATCTCGAACATATAAAGGACCACCGGTGCCGTGCAACTGTCTGCAAGGACCTTATTGAGTTAAGGGTGATCAAAGAAAAATGTACAGGCTGTCAATCCTGTGTCAGGGTCTGTCCTACAGGTGCAATCACAGGACCAAGATCAGAGCCACACAATCTCGATGCATCGAAATGCATCAAGTGCCTTTCCTGTTATGAAATTTGCCGTTTTGACGCCATTGCTGGCGATGCTATTGTGATTAGAACTGCGGAGAAACAATCATGACAAAAGAAAAGATATTATCCATTACCATTGACAACAAAAAGGTAGAGGTCCGTCCAGGTTTGACCATACTCCAGGCTGCCCGTGAGAACAATGTCTTTATCCCCTCTCTATGTACCCTTGAACATCTGCCTTCATATGGTGCCTGTCGGTTGTGCGTGGTTGAGGTTGATGGTTTAAGGGGTTTCCCCACATCCTGCACAACCCCTGTAGAAGATGGGATGGTCATTCGAACCGATACTGCTGAGATAAGAAGCTTGAGACAGGAGGTGCTTAAGCTACTCTTAAGTGAACATCCTGCAAGCTGTCTTTTCTGTACAGAGCAAAGTGAATGCAGGCAATATCAGGGCACTATCCGTAAGGTGGGGGTGACCACAGGCTGTCGCTACTGTCCTAATGATAACCGTTGTGAACTACAGGAGATAACCGAAAAGATAGGGCTTACTGAAACCTCCTATCCTGTCTACTACCGTAACTTTACAGTTGAAAAATACGATCCCTTCTATGACAGGGATTATAATCTTTGCATCCTGTGTGGACGCTGTGTTCGTGTCTGTAACAATGTAAGGTTGAATGGGACACTCAGTTTTAAACAACGTGGCAAGCTCACTACAATTGGCCCGGCATTTGATAGGTCTCATCTTGAGGCCGGGTGTGAATTTTGTGGCGCTTGCGTAACAGTATGTCCTACCGGAGCCTTAAGCACGAAGGTGAGTAAGTGGTATGGAAAACCTGATAGTCAGGTTATGACAACCTGTAACTACTGTTCAATAGGTTGTCAGGTTGTCCTCCAGACAAAAAATAATGAAGTTATCGACGCACTGCCTGATTATGATTCGTCTGTGGATCATGGGCTTATCTGTGTAAAAGGGCGTTTTGCCATCCCTGAATATGTCCATAGCCCGCTTCGCTATTCAAGCCCGAGAAGGTTAACCCCTGTAGGATATGAGGATATATCATGGGATCAGGCAATCACGGAAGCAGCAGAGAGACTATCAGGGATAAAACCCGAAGACTTTATGATGGTGGTTTCACCGCAATTATCAAATGAAGACCTGTTTGTTGCCCAGCAATTTATGAGAAAGGTTATAGGTTCTGAAAATATTGTATCGTCAATGATAAGTGAACCTAAAAACGGACTCATGGAGTTCTTAGATCTTGCCACTCATTCTGATTCTTTTGATGTTATTGATCAGGCACAGGGTATCTTTGCTATTGGATTCGATTCAACATATGGTTACTCACCGATCGGTATCAGTGTGAAAAAGGCTGCTCAAAAGGGAGCAGCCCTGATTACCCTCGATTCTGTCGATACTAATCTCGATATACTCTCCGAAACTGCATTTAAGATAGATGTATCCCGCTGGGCCGGTTTCCTTGATTTATTTATAGATCAGCTTTCAGCAAAGGGGAAAGGCCTAAAAAGTAAGTCAGAAAAACGTATGTCTGATCTTGTTTCTTTGTGGGGTGATGACATTAAAAGGGTCAGCCAGCTGTTTTTGAAATCATCCGCCAATGTAATTATTGCAGGGCCTAAACTTATTGGTGCCCCGGATGGACAGGAAGTGATGGAGAAGTTACTGAAGATAAGGGATGGACTTTCCTGGAAGGTAATCTTTGCCCATCCTTTTACGAACCTTGCCGGCATGCTTGCTATGGGAGCCTTTCCCGGCATTGAACCTGGTCAGGTACTAAGTGACGAAACTTCTAAAGGTCATTTAACAGTTCAAACAGATCTCACACAGGTAAATTTTAAGAAACATCGAAAGGTATTATATCTTATAGGAGAAGCGCCATTCGATATTATACCTGATTGCGATTATCTTATTTATCAAAATGGTCTGCCGGTTAAGTCTGCCCGTCAGCCTGATCTGGTTCTCCCTGCCAGTCTGTTCACCGAATCAACGGGAACTATTATAAATGTAGAGGGCAGGATTTTACCCGTGCAAAAGGCTGTAGAGCCCTTCATGGAATCTAAACCTGATTGGTGGATTTTAAGCAGGATTGCGGAAAAAATGGATAAAGGCAGGATGAAATATAAGGATATTTCTTCCATTCACGGCGAGATTAAAAAGCACACAAAAGGATTCCCCGGCATAAAAAAGAGGTTGGAGTTTTCCAAAATCAGTGTGAAGGGCGCAGGCTCACAACCCTTCTGGAAAGCTGGTGGTGATAGTTACAGGGGAATAATGCTAACAGAAGTGGTGTCAGGCATGAAGGTTATCACAGAGGGAATTCAATCCATCTTCTGCTCAGATAAGGAGGCACAATGAATAAGGTGATTAAACGTGAGATGATAGTTCCAAATATGCACCTCCTTATACTCGAAGCACCCGATATAGCTTCTAAAATAAAGCCTGGTCAATTCGTTATTGTTCGTGCGGATGAAGAAGGCGAACGTATTCCCCTGTCGGTTGCTGACTGGGATACTGAGGAAGGCACAATTACAATTATTTTTATGGAGGTCGGTGCATCCACAGGCGCCCTTGCAAGTCTCAAGGATGGGGATACAATACCAACGTGTGTTGGGCCATTAGGGAATGCAACACAAATAGGTCAATTTGGCACGGTGATGTGTATCGGTGGCTGTTATGGTATTGGAAGTATGTATCCTGTTGTAAGGGAGCTGAAAAAGGCAGGGAACAAGGTCCTTATGGTTTTTGAAGCAAGGAGCTCCTATCTCATATACTGGGCTAATAAATTTGTCCATCTTGCAGATAAGATTTTTAATATAACCCGCGACGGGAGCTTAGGCATGAAGGGTCACATTAACCGTCTGACAGATATTATCAACAGCTTACCAAGCCCTCCTGACAGGATTATTGTGAATGGATGTACCTATTTAATGGCATACACGTCAGAGAATACAAAAGGCCCTGGAATCAAGACAATTGTGAACCTAAATCCCATAATGATTGATGGCACCGGCATGTGTGGTGTTTGTCGTGTAACAATAGGGGGTGCGATGAAGTTTGCATGCGTTGATGGTCCTGAGTTTGATGGTCATGAGGTGGATTGGAAGGAATTCCTGGCTCGTAGAAAGGCATATCTTGAAGAAGAGGTCTTGTTTTTCAGACGAAGTGAACCCAAACCAGTAATCCACAGAGAGGGGAAGTGTCATTCATGAATCCAGAGAAACCAAGCAAAATAAATTTGAACCGTAATGAGATGCCAAAACAATCTCCAGAAATGAGGCGTCACAATTTTGATGAGGTAGCCCTTGGCTATACAGAAGAGCTTGCAATAAAAGAAGCAAGCCGCTGCCTCCAGTGTAAGAAACCGAGGTGCATAACCGGCTGTCCTGTTGAAATTGATATACCCGGTTTTATCTCCTTTGTGAACAAAGGGGATTTTGCCGGTGGCATTAAAAGGATCAAAGAAAAGAACTGTCTTCCTGCAGTAAGTGGAAGGGTCTGTCCCCAGGAATCACAGTGCGAGGCTCAGTGTATCTTAAAAAACAAAGGTGCTGAAGTCGCGATAGGGAGGTTAGAAAGATTTCTTGCCGATTGGGAAGCCTCTCAGGGCCATATTGAAATACCTCCAGGGGCAAGTTCTACCGGCAAAAAGGTGGCAGTGGTTGGCTCAGGGCCAGCAGGTCTTACAGTTGCCGGTGATTTAATTCTACTTGGTTATGATGTTACAATCTTTGAGGCACTCCATAAAGCTGGTGGTGTTTTGACCTATGGTATTCCGGAATTCCGGCTTCCAAAGGCAATTGTTGCAAGGGAAGTTGAATATTTAAAGAAGTTAGGGGTTAAGGTAATCACTGATTATGTTGTTGGAAAAACACGTTCAATCGACGAACTATTAAAAGAATTTGATGCCATATTCATCGGGACAGGTGCCGGACTCCCCTGGTTCCTGAATATCCCTGGCGAAAACTTAAACGGTGTCTATTCGGCAAATGAATATCTTACAAGGATGAATCTCATGCAGGGATACCGTTTCCCTATGTCATCAACCCCGGTGAAGAGACATTACCGTGTGGCCGTTGTCGGGGGCGGGAATGTGGCGATGGATTCTGCGAGAACAGCACTCCGCAGAGGGGCAGAAGAGGTGAGAATTATCTATAGACGTTCACATGCAGAGCTCCCTGCCCGGCTTGAAGAGAGCGAAAATGCAGAAGAAGAGGGCGTTATTTTTAATATGTTGACACTCCCTGTTCGATATATTGGTGATGAAAACGGCTGGTTAAAAGAGATTGAATGCATCCGTATGGAATTAGGCGAACCCGATGCCTCTGGAAGAAGGCGGCCCATCGAGGTTCCGAATTCAAACTTCAGGATACCTATGGATGCGACGGTCTGTGCCGTCGGAAATAGCCCGAACCCATTAGTCCCCTCTACTACACCTGGACTTGAGACAACAAGGCATGGGACCCTTGTAGCTGACCAGGAAACAGGTAAGACCACGAGGGACAGGGTCTGGGCAGGTGGGGATATCGTGACCGGCGCTGCAACCGTTATCCTTGCTATGGGTGCCGGCAGAAAGGCTGCAAGGTCCATTCACGAGTTTCTGTCAAAATAGCGAGAGAAAAATAGTAAACAGTAAGCAGCAAGAAGCGAAGGGCTGGGAGCTGAGAGCAGGGAGCAGCAAACAGTAAGGAGTAGGGAGTAAGGAGCTAAGAGCAAAGGGCAAAGAGCAAGGGCAGGAAATAGGAGGGAGTGGGGAGTTGAGCCTAAACTTTAGGCTAAACTACCGAATGCCGGTTGAAATTTTGTACTCTTGGAAAAAATGACAAAAACTCGATTGCATCTACAAGTCTTGTATAGCGGGCTATCATCAAAATTAAAGATTACGGTGGAAAAGGGTGCATAACAATGCACTTGTGCGATGTATCTCTGGTAGAGTTCACGCGTCAGTTTATTGGAAATTTTTTTGAAGATCGGACGGATTAGTCACGGCTATTCTTGAGTGTCTTTACGTTTTCTTAATGCCTTCCTCTATCTTCACTACCTTTACTCTACTCGTTGTGCGTGTCCTCTTTTTTCACGCCCAATTTATTTTCAAGTAAGTTTATAGCTTGCAGTATGATATAAGCCTCATCATTTGTCTTTATGTCAAAAGCAACGCCACTGCTCTTTAGCAAATTTCTCATTCTGTCCGAGAGATAGCTAAGGGTGGTGGAAATATAGACCGGGAAATACCAAAAATATCCCAACGCCAACAGGATGCAGAGCGACCCTATTATACCCATAGAGGTTAAAAAGTTGGCGGAATCATGCTTTGCCAACTGGTTTTTGCGCACTACCGCCTGCATGTTTACGTCATAAATATTTTTGATGGATTGCTTCATTTTTTCGCAGGCTGGCAGAAAGTCACTAAGATACACCGAACTTCCGCTTAATCCGCTCTTCATCTGAAGACAGAGCTTCAAAAACATCTCATAGTCATGATTGAGTCTCTCGACATATTCTTTCTCGTGTATTTCTGTTATGTTGTTGTTTTCCGCTTTTAAATTAGTCTCAAATACATTTCTTCCTGATTCGAAAAGCTTTAGGTAATAATTAGAAATTCTTCCAGCATGACTTGCATTATACATGACGCTACTTATAGAAGTTTTCATATCGTCAAGAGCAGAAAGCATATTTCTGGAATAAACAATAGAATTGTAGTTATCTTTTAAGATATTGTCAGAATCCTGACCCAATCTCCCAACATAATAGGAACAAAAACCTGCAAGAGTGAAAATAATCAGGAACAGAAATCCTAAACCCAATGACAGCTTTGTTTTTAGAATCATGCTTCCTCCTGGTTATAAATATTCAGTCTGCTATGTGACCGCCGACAAATCAGAGTGTAGAACCCGTGTATATGCTTGCATGGCAAAAATCCATATATGACCATCGTATTTTTCTGTTTCTTTTAATATTATACTCTCGCCTATCAAAAAAACAATAGCAAAGCTTATGGAATATATTGAAAAATTATCAGAGTAATTCGTAATTGTCCGGCAATATCAGGTTTAAACAACTATCGTTTTTTACGGGTATTTTGTCCACAATTACCAGTTGTATTATTGGTCAACGGAAAAGGGCAACACGTTGCGTCTTTCAGGAAGTATTGTATGTGAAAAATGATAAATAGTTGAATATGAATGTTGAAGGCAGGCAAGTTCCCATTACCTCAGGTATGAGCCTTACGGCAGAGATTAAAGTAGGCAAAAGAAGGATTATAGAGTTTTTTATTTACCCGTTAATAAAGTATCTGGACAAAGGCATTAAGGTAAGGTAGAACGCATATTCTTAAAAAAATAAGGGGGGATAGACCCCCCATTTTACTTCTTTGGTGGTGCTGGTTTTTTTGCAGGCTCCGCTGGTTTTGCAGGGGCTGCTGGTTTTGCCTCAGGTTTTGCTGCTTCAGCCTTAGGGGCCTTTTCTTTCTTTGGTTTTGGGGCTGCCTTTTTTGCAACCGCAGGTTTTCCAGCAATCTTGGTTACCTTTATCCCATCCTTTGTGTATGCAGCTGCGACCTTGTCCCCAACCTTTACTTGATCCAGATTCTTGTAACCTTTGAATTTTGGGTTCGATACATCGAAGTTGACAACCTTTTCTTTATCCTTTACAACAATAGTTTTTGTTGCAGTGTCAACATTTGCTACGATACCAACGAAGCCGGGTATTTTGGGTTTTGGTTTAGCCTTTTCTGGTGCTGGCGCAGTCTTCTCAGGTGCTGCTGCCTTCTCAGGAGCCGCTGCTGCCTTCTCAGGAGCTACTGCTGGTTTTGCAGGAGCCGCCTTCGCCTTCTCCGGCGCAGCCTTTGCTTTCTCCTGAGCAAAAACAGTTGTCACAAAAGCAACGCTAACTAACAATACAAGAGCAATTAATATGACCTTTTTCATAATTTGTAACCTCCCTTTATTTATTTAATATATATTGTTTATTTTTAAATATTTTTGTCTGCCATGTCAAGACATTAAACGAACCTTTATAAAAAAAATTATTAATGAACATACAGTCAATTATTTAGGTCATAACCCTTTTTATGTCTTGACAATTCATTTCACCTTGTGCATATTATCACAAAGCCTGTAAGGAGATTTGTTACAACTTTGACAGGCCGTTGTACTTTGGTGTAATATATGCTGAACCACCTTAATTTTTAATGTAATCTAAGATGGACAAAAGGCAGTGTTAAATGCTCGATAAGACACAAAATTCCTATGATATTAATGTGAATAATCGTAAATGTCGTCTATGTTCTTATTGTATCCAGATTTGTCCTGCTAAAGCTATTAAACTTGAAAAAGACAATATTAAGATTATCCCTGAACGTTGTGTGATGTGTGGGAGTTGTATTACAGCCTGTCCTCAACAGGCATTTAGTTATAAAAATGCACTGGATCGGGTAAAGGCATTTTTTTTCAATAATAGAAAGACGATTGCCTGTCTTGATCCGGCCTTTCCGGCAGTGTTGGATGTGGGTACACCGAGGCAATTAGTAACTGCCTTGAAGAAGATTGGCTTTACAGAAGTATGGGAGGGTGCATTCGGTGCTGAGCTCGTAAGCCAGGCTTATCGAAAACTCCTCCATGAGGGCATTAATAGGCCTTTAATTTCGTCCTTTTGCCCGGTAATTGTCTTCTATATTCAAAAATATCTTCCCCAGTTGATTCCCAATATTGCACCATTTGTTTCCCCCATGATTGCGATAGGCAGGGTTGCACGAAAGGCAAAGGGCCCGGAGTGGAAGATGGTCTATATAACCCCCTGTCTGGCTCAGATGAAAGAGATGGTCGCCCCTGAGGTTGCTTCTGCGATAGACGAGGTAATTACATTCCGGGATGTCAAAAAATTGATTGATGAAGCAGGTATTGAAAGAAGGGGACTCGAGGAGACTGACTTTGATGGCCCGAGACCTTTTCTGGCCAGGGTAACCTCGGTGATTGGTGGATTGAACCGGAGTATGGGTACAAACTTTGATGTGCTTGTTGATGAGATAAGCGTTGCATATGGTCGTAGACGTGTCATGGGGGCGCTTAATCAGTTAGCAGCCGGTTATATCCAGGCAAGATTTTTGGATTTTGTATATTGTGATGGATGTGTTGATGGCCCTTTTGTTGACCGTGAGCTGTCTGTTCTCGGTAGGCGTCAAATAGTAGCACGTTATGCCAAGGCAGAAATGAATAAGCAGGATGTCGCAAATGTAATAGCTGAGCTTGATCAGTACGAGGAAATTGATTTGCACCGCGAGTTTCAGAGCATGGAACAGAAACTGCCAACGCCCACTGAAGAACAGATAAGGACAATACTTAAAAAAATAGGCAAGTTACCGCCAAATCACAACCTTGACTGCAGGGCCTGTGGATATCCTACATGTCGTGATAAGGCAATCGCTGTGGCTCAGGGTATAGCAGAGGCAGAATACTGTTTGCCTTACCTTTTGGAACAGAGTAAAAAGATCTATCAGCAACTGGAAAAATCTCACCGTGAACTGCAACTTTCTCATCAGGCGTTGGAACAGGCACAGTTTCAGCTCATCAGGACGGAAAAATTAGTGGCCTTAGGAGAACTGGCAGCAGGCATTGCCCATGAGATTAATAATCCTTTAGGGACTATCACCATTTATACCCATCTTTTATTAAAAGGCTTAGAAAAGGATGACCCGCGACGGGAAGATGTAGAATTGATTTTGAGTGAGGCTAACCGGACAAAAGAGATTGTTCAGGGTCTGCTCAGTTTTGCCCGGGAAACCAAACTTAGACCTGGTCCAACGAATATCAATGAGCTATTAGAGGATGTTCTCGGGCTTTTGGTAAATCAATCTCTGTTCCATAACATTAAGATTAAGAAATCGTTTTTTCAGAATCTGCCCACCATTTTTGCCGATGCGACGCAGCTTAAACAGGTATTTCTTAATATTATCCTAAATGCAGCCCAGGCAATGGAGGGGAAGGGGAACTTGGTAATCAGTACAATTCAGGAAAAGAAACAGATTAAGGTTAAGATACAGGATACAGGCCCTGGTATTCCACCTGAGATCATGGGTAAACTCTTTAATCCTTTTTTTACGACAAAAGAAAAAGGAACCGGGCTGGGGCTGGCAATCTCCTATGGAATTATTGAGAGACATTCGGGGAAGATAGATATTGAAACAAAATTAGGAAACGGAAGCACCTTCATTGTTTCCTTACCAATTTCTGCTGAAGAGGAGGAACAAGGAGAGGGAACAAAAACAGATAGATTGTTGTTTCAAAATACAAGCTTAGGGAGAGGAAGCCATGAGCAAAAAAACAAAAATCTTACTTGTTGATAACGATGTTGATTTTATTGACCTGAATAAGGCTGTCCTCGAGAACAATGGTTTCGAGGTAGTTGTTGCATATTCGGGTCGAGAAGGGTTGGATAAGGTCAGATTTGAAGAGCCAGACCTGATTGTGCTTGATCTAATGATGGAAAAGCACGATACCGGTTTCGGTTTTGCCAAAGCTTTAAAAGCAGATCCGATCTATAAAAATATACCGATTTTGATGCTTACAGCAGTGGCAAGCGAGACCGGAATGGATTTTTCTCAGGAACTTGACGGATACTGGATGAAAACCGATGGTTATGCGAGTAAGCCTTTAATGCCTGATGAATTGGTAAAAAGGATTAATGATCTACTTGCAAAGGCACAAAAAGAAAACGAATGATTGTGTGAGTAGTGAATGGATGAAGTAGCAAACATCTTAGTTGTTGACGATGAAAAAGGGATCCGCGAAGGGTGCCGTAGAATTTTAGCGGCTGAGGGTTATACTGTGGATACAGCCGAAGATGGTAAGGCAGGGCTGGAGATGGTTAAAACCAAGCCATACGACCTCTTGCTGATTGACCTTATGATGCCTGTAATGGGTGGATTGGAATTGATGGAGCAGGTAAGACAGTTTGATCCAGAAGTTATTATGATCGTTATTACCGGATTTGCTACGATAGAAACCGCCGTGGATGCAATGAAGCACGGTGCATATGATTATATCCCGAAGCCCTTTACCCCTGACCAGTTACTGGCGGTTGTGGACCGTGGCCTGGAAAAGAGGCGTTTGCGTCTCCAGGCGAAGCATCTTATGGAGGAAAGGGATCAAAAGCTGCTTGAAGTGGTCAATGAGAAGTCAAAGATACATACGATAGTAAATTCAATGGCTGATGGTATTCTGGTTATAAACCGGGAGCACCAGCTTGTGTTATGGAACCCTGCAGCGATCAGGGTGCTTAACCTGGACGAACAGCTGGAAACGGGTAAAGATATAGGTACAATTATTCCCCAACATGCTTTAGTCGAGATTATTAATAAGGCCTTTTCTCCTGATTCATCCCATTACACAACCATTTCTGAAGAGATAGAGTTGTCTCTGCCAGAATTACGAACCCTGATGGTCAACGTGTCGGTTATAAGGGATGAGAGCGGACAGGAGTTGGGTGTTGTAAGTACTTTACGGGATATAACAGGCTTGAAGGAGATTGATCAGATAAAGTCACAGTTTGTATCGATGGTTACTCACGAGTTACGGGCACCCCTGTCGGCTATTGAGGGGTATCTTGCGGCATATCTGACCGGTGCAGCTGGAAATGACCCGCAGATGAATCGTCAGATGCTCGAACGGGCAAAACAACGAGCCCATTCTTTGCTTGAACTGGTAAATGATCTGTTGCAGTTCAGCCGTTTAGAATCTAAACGGGTTGAGAGAAAGAAGGAGTTGCTGAATATTTCAGGTATCATCACAAATACAGTGGAGTTGTTGAAAAACCAGGGTGAGGCTAAGGAAATTCAGTTTCAGGTGGATGTCCCTGAGTCTTTACCTCTTATCGAGGCTGACCGGTCTGAAATGGAGCAATTATTTACCAATCTCATCTCCAATGCGATTAAATATAACGTGAAACGGGGTAAGGTATTGGTGAGTGCCAAACCGAATAAAAATTTTCTGGATATCAAGGTTACAGATACCGGTATCGGAATTGATGAAGAAAATCTTCCTTACATTTTTGATGAGTTTTATAGGATATCTGGACCCAGGACAAGATATACAACAGGAACAGGTCTGGGGCTGACAATTGTAAAAAAGATTGTGGAATCACATTTTGGCCGTATTGAAGTAGATAGCAAGGTAGATAAGGGTACTACCTTTACAATTAAGTTTCCGATTAAAAAGAGAGAATAAAGGGTAGTTAATATATGAGGGATAAAATTTGGAAAAGGAGAAATTATGGCAAGAGAACTTAAACTTAATGAAATAGTTGAGAAACTTGAGCTAGCGCCGTCAATTACACTTTTTAAACTCTATGTGCTGGATATAGCGAAAAAGGTAAAACCCGGGCAGTTTGTGGTTTTAAGGGCAGATGATTATGCGGAGAGGATACCATTAACTGTGGTTGACTTCAGTAGGGAAGAAGGTTTTATAACAGTTATATTTCAGGCAGTTGGTTCTTCAACCCGCAAACTGGAGAAATTTGAGCAAGGTCAGGCGATTTTGGATGTGGTCGGCCCATTGGGCAAACCGAGCCACATTGAAAAATTCGGGACAGTCGTCTGTGTCGGAGGTGGTGTTGGTGTTGCCCCTGTATACCCGATTGCAAAAGCACTTTTTGAGGCAGGAAATGAGGTTATTTCTATTATTGGTGCCCGTAGCAAGGAGATGTTGATACTTGAAGAGGAGATGAAGGCAGTGAGCCATAAGCTTTATGTCACAACAGATGATGGGTCTTACGGTCATCACGGTTTTGTAACGGATATCCTAAAAAAACTGATAGAAGAAAAGACAAGGATTAACCTTGTGATCGGGATTGGTCCGGTAATCATGATGAAGGCTGTGGCTGATGTGACCCGTCCCCATAATTTAAAGACAATAGTAAGCCTCAATACTATTATGGTTGATGGTACAGGTATGTGCGGTTGCTGCCGGGCTACGATCGGTAATGAGACCAAATTTGTGTGCGTGGACGGTCCGGAATTTGACGGGCATCAGGTTAATTTCAATGAACTGATATTGCGTCAAAAGATGTACAACCGCGAGGAACGGCGTGCACTATGGGACCATCAGTGCAAATTGGAATTTCAGGCAAAACAGTTAAAGAAGACAAAGGTTAGAGAACGTATGCCTGAACAGGATCCAAAACTCAGGATTCAAAACTTTAACGAGGTGGCATTAGGATACACCCGGGAAAATGCGATTCGTGAAGCCTCCCGGTGCCTTAGTTGTAAGAACATGCCGTGCGTTGAAGGTTGCCCTGTAAATATAACTATCCCTGCTTTCGTAAAAAAGGTTAAAGAAGGCGACTTCATGGGCGCTATCCATATAATCAAAGAAACGAACAGCCTGCCAGCTGTATGCGGCCGCGTCTGTCCTCAGGAAACACAGTGTGAGAGTAAGTGTGTACTCGGAAAGAAAGGTCAGCCCATTGCAATCGGCCGCCTGGAGCGCTTCACCGCTGATTATGAGTTACAGCATGGTGATGTTCGTGTTCCAGAGCTTCCTAAACCTACGGGAAAAAAGGTGGCGGTTATTGGTGCCGGCCCTGCAGGTTTGACCGTTGCGGGAGAATTATCGAAAAAAGGACATGAAGTAGCAGTTTTTGAAGCACTTCATAAGGCAGGTGGTGTTTTGGTCTATGGAATTCCTGAGTTCCGTTTGCCGAAGAGCATTGTTCAGCGGGAAGTAGATTATGTTGCAAAACTTGGAGCAAAGATAAGGGTTGATACGATTGTTGGTCAGACCCTGACACTGGACGAGCTTTTTACTCAGGGATATGATGCTGTTTTTATAGGTACCGGTGCTGGATTGCCTTATTTTCTGAACATACCCGGGGAGAACCTGAATGGTGTGTATTCTGCGAATGAATTCCTTACCCGTTCAAACCTGATGAAGGCCTATCTATTCCCCGAATATGACACCCCTGTGAGGGTAGGAAACAAGGTGGCTGTTATAGGCGGCGGTAACGTGGCAATGGACTCAGCAAGGGTTTCACGAAGATTGGGGGCTGACCATGTATATTTGATCTATCGTCGTTCTCGTGATGAGATGCCTGCAAGGGCAGAAGAGGCCCACCATGCAGAAGAGGAAGGTATTGATTTCAGATTGCTTACAAACCCGATCAGGGTTGTAGGTGATGACAAGGGATGGGTAAAAGGTATTGAGTGCGTGAAGATGGAGCTTGGTGAACCTGATGCTTCAGGCAGAAGAAAACCTGTTGAGATTAAGGATTCAAACCATATAATTGAGGTGGATGTGGTAATCGTTGCAATCGGACAGGGACCGAACCCAATCTTGACCCAGAGCACAGAAGGGTTAAAATTGAGGAAGACAGGCAATATCGAGGCTGATACGGAAACGGGTAAAACGAGTCGAAAAGGTGTATTCGCCGGTGGTGACATAGTGACCGGGGCTGCAACTGTTATTCTGGCCATGGGTGCAGGGAGAAAGGCAGCGGCGGCAATAGATGAATATCTGAAGACAGGAAAATGGTAATTTAATGTAAATCAGCATAGATAAAGGCCTTATTGTCATTTGGCAGTATGGCCTTTTTATTGAGAGTACCTCACCACAAGAATTTTTAGCTGTTAATACTCAGCTATCAGTTGTCGGCTTTCAGATAAAAGCCGTTTATACCGTTTCGCCATCAACCACCATTGCTTTATAGCTGGAACACATCCCATCGTACTTTCGCACTACTCTCCCGACCATTGTAGGGCTTGCACCGCTTGATGTGCAAGGGCGGAGGCTACCCGAAGATGTTCAGGCCTGCACATCATCCCGCTATGGCGGGAACGCTCTGCTTCACCCAACAATGGTTTCCCGGTCGCTCCGTGAGTCGTACTCAGGGAAGATGTTCCCGCAATTAATCTCTTTCTGAAAAGCGCATCTTTCTGAAAGGCTGGAGTTTCCTGAGTTTTTCTATCATAAAACGCCATTGCGGTAAAATTACATATAGTTGAGCGCACCAACATTTATAATGGCTGGAAGAGCTTTTTGCGAGTCGCGACTTCGAAGCACGGTTTGGGTCCCCACTTTGTTCCAACGGAACATTAGTGGGTAAACCGAGCGGAGGGAGCAGGGAGTAAAATAGCGTTCCAGCCTTACCTATAAAAAATTGAGGAAACTCCAAGAATTTTTAGCTTTAAATTACCATATCATTTATGTTACTAATGAGTTGATATTTATTTTTTAGGGAAAAAATGGAAAAAATCAAGACATTGAGGGGATTTAGAGACATTTTTGGTGAGGAAATCAATAGGTTTAAACAGATAGAGGATGTATCAAGAAAATATCTCACCCTTTTGGGTTTTGTGGAGATTGAAACACCTGTGCTTGAAAGAACAGAGCTTTTTGTAAGAAGCATTGGGGATACAACTGATATTGTGGAAAAGGAGATGTTTACTTTTATTGATATAGGTGGAGACTCGCTTACACTCAGGCCTGAGGCAACGGCAGGTATGGTACGGGTGTATCTGCAGGCAGGTATGTATGCAAAGGAAAGGGTTAGTAAGATATTTTCTGTAGGTCCTATGTTCAGGCATGAAAGGCCACAGAAGGGCAGATTCAGGGAATTTCACCAGATAGATGTTGAGGTTTTCGGTATAGATAACCCGTTAATCGATGCGGAACTTTTATGGATGGTCTCTTTGATACTCCATGAGCTTGGTGTGGGTGTGGGTAGCTATGGGATTGAGATAAACAGTGTAGGTTGCCCGGGATGCAGGGAAGCGTTTAAAAAGGTACTTGTCTCTTATTTTGAAACAAAAAAACATGAATTGTGCGAGGACTGTATAAGGCGCCTTCAGCGAAATCCATTACGAATATTTGATTGTAAAAACACACAATGTATTGAGTTGAGCCAGAAGTCACCTTTGCTTTTTGATTTCCTTTGTACAACATGCAAGGAACATTTTGATATACTTTTAAAGCACCTGGAAGAATTCCGTGTCTCATATACTATCAACAAAAGACTTGTAAGGGGGCTTGACTATTACACCAGGACAGTCTTTGAAGTGACATCCGATGAACTTGGGGCACAGAAAGCCTTTATAGCAGGAGGAAGATACGATAACCTTGTTGAGGAGATGGGTGGCCCCAGCACTCCTGGATATGGTTTTGCAATAGGAGTGGAAAGGCTTGCTTTACTTACAAGGATGGAAGTAGTGCCAAAGCAACCTTCCCATTTTTTCGCCTATGTCGGTGAAAGGGCAAGGGCATATCTTGTGCCGTTGTTGCGTAGTTTTGTCAGAGAAGGTTTATCATTAAGCTATTCCTATGAGGGGAAGTCTCTAAAATCACAGATGCGATATGCGGATAGCTTACACGCAGACTTTGTATTTATTCTCGGCGATGAAGAGATAGATAAAAACATAATAATTTTGAGGGATATGAAAAATAAGACACAGTTTGAAATACCTTTAACCCCTTCAAGCCTCCCGCAAGAAGCGAAGAAATTAACGGCTAAATAGTTAAGTATAGAAAGAACCTGCTGTATAATTATCATCTACTGTATGTCAAACCTAAAAGAATCAGATGGGCAAAATTGCTGTATGTCCCTCTTGGACCCGTGATACTCCTCGATGAGCTTACCCTTTTGAAAAAGGTAGCCTGATATCCTAAGTCTATTTTAAATTGGTCTTTTTTGTATGTTGTGCCAAGGGTGAATATGTTTCTTGTATTATCAGGAAGCTCTGGGCCGAGTGTCTTTTTCGGGACAGGGCTTTTATCATACATATAGCCAGCTCTAATCTCTATAGACTTTTTCCATTGGTAATTTGCTCCTATGGCAATGCTCGGGGTGTTAAACCAGTCTTTATAATAGAATTGTTCAGGCATACCGTTGTCAAATTTTACTTTATAACTGTTGAGCGAGGACCAACCTGTATAGAGGATATCCCCTTCAATGGTTAACGGACCTATGTTCTTTGAAACACCTGCCACTGCCACAAATGGAAATGTGATTTCTGTAGAGGCATTGCCGTCTGGAAAGAATGGTTTTAATAGGGGATTTGTAGAGAAACGTACCTTTCCATTGAATTTAATCTCCGTGGGGCTTCTGTATGTAAAAGAAACCGTGTATTGTTTGGGCAATTTTAGTGTGATAGCAACATTATAGCCAATTCCATCCCCATCACCGGTCAGTTTTGCAATACCATCCGGCGCCCCCCAGAGACTTAAGTCTATCGCATTCTTCATTGTTACCGAACTTTTCACAAAAGAGAGGCCAAAACCAAAAGAGAGATAATCATTTACTCTATACGCAATTACAGGATTTATGTATGTGGTTCTTATTTCAGCAAAGGTGTTTATATATCTGCCAACCCAACCTTTTGGCCATTCAGTAGATAGACCGAAGGGAGAAAACATGCCCACACCGAAAGAAAGGTCGTCTTTAGTATATTTAATGTAAAGGTTAGGGAGATGATGTGTTTTAGGCCTTGCACTAACCCTTTCCCCTGTGAGAAGGTCGTCAAAGTGCGTGTCCGGTATTATTATTGTGTCCCCCATCGAAATACCGAAGCCTTTCTGATAGACAAGCAGGGCAGGATTGTAAAATATAGCAGATGGATTGTCTATGGAAGAGACTGCGGCCATCCCCATTCCATTTGCCTTGGTATCCTGGTTATATATGAGAAACGCAGCCCCAAAGGTATTTGAAGGGAGAAAGATGAACAAAAGGAAAAGTATTTTTCTCATCTCTATAGGTTTTGGATCTTGTTTAGTTTCAATATGTTACCTTAATTAACCCCTGCCATAATAAGTCTAAATAACATTATGGCCTGAAAAAAACAATATATAAAAATTTTTATGTAGCCATTTTATTTTATATTTAATAAAATTAGTCTTTGAGAGGTTTTAATGATATATAAGGTCGTACTGAATCCATCTCTGAATAAAACTATAGAGGTGGAAGAGCTTATACATGATGATGTAAACAAAACTATAGAAGAAAGTGAGCTCCCTTGACGTTGCTATTTTTTATAATAAAATAAAAGAGATACCAATGAATAACAAGGTGGTGATTAATAAAAACACCCCCATGAGGTATAAAAGAAATTTTTTTTGCTCAACTTATTATGCACTAAAGAACGATGTAAAAATTATAAAAAAGGATGTAGTTATTAAAAAACTTTTATTTATTTATTTTGAATGATATATTGTTATATTGATTTGCATAGGGTATAATATTTATTCAACAAGGAAAGGAGGTGAAAGTACATGAAGAAACTCGTAGTGTTATTTATTGCTATTGCCTTTTTTGCAAGTTTTACATTAATGGGCTGTGGTCCAACGCCAGAACCACCAAAACCAGCACCAGCGCCAGAGAAGGCAGCACCAGCACCAGCGCCAGAGAAGGCAGCACCAGCACCAGCGCCAGAGAAGGCAGCACCAGCGCCAGCAAAAAAATAGTTTTTAATAATAAGGGTATATCCTGAATCAGGATATACCCTAAACCATGAAGAAAGGGGTGGATCATGAAAATAAAATCATTTGGCTTTGTACTATTGATTATTGCAATAGGAATATCTTTAAGCGGATGTGGATGTTTTATGCAAGCTATGAAAGGTGAAACTGCACCGCCAGCAGCACCAGAGGCAAAGGTTGTTACCCCTGAAGCGAAAAAAGAGATCCCCGTTCAGGAAGTTGCTAAAGTAAGCGTTGTGCTTAAGGATGTTAATTTTGATTTTGATAAATACAACATAAGGCCCGGGGATGCAGAAATATTGAAACAGAACCTTGACTGGTTTAAGGCAAATGTGAATAAAAAGGTGAGAATTGAAGGGAATTGTGATGAGAGAGGTACAGTTGAGTACAACCTCGTCCTTGGCCAAAAAAGAGCAGATTCTACTAAAAGTTATCTTATAAACCTTGGAGTAGATGGAAAGATCCTCGGGACAATAAGCTATGGAAAAGAGAAACCTGTCGATCCAGGGCACAACGAGGCAGCATGGGCAAAGAATAGAAGGGCTCATTTCTTGCCACTTCAGTAAATTGTTGCGAGATGCGGAGGGTATACCATCTACCCTCCCTTTTATTAATAACGCAGAAGAATTATCAAGGTTCATTGATGTAGATAGAAGATTAAAAGAGGAAATAGAACAGGCTTCTCAACATTACCCGTTTAGAATTCCGGGGTTTTATTTAGACCTTATTGAAAAAGATAACCCATTCTGTCCTTTAAGAAGGCAGGCAATCCCGTCTGTCGAAGAACTGGCGGATAAAGGGAAAATAGACCCTCTCAACGAAAAAGAAATCTCTGTAACACCATCTTTTATAAAAAGGTATCCTAACAGAGGTGTTTTTTTAGCAACCTCACAATGTGCTATGTATTGCAGGTTTTGCAATAGAAGAAGGTTTGTAGGGAAGAGATGGGACCCAAAGTTATTCTGGGAGGAGACCTTTGAATATCTGGAAAAGGATAGCAAAATAAATGAGGTGATTGTTTCAGGTGGTGACCCTTTTATGCTTTTGCCCGATGAACTGGATTATCTCCTATCAAGGTTGAGGAGTATTAGGAGAATAAAGGTAATAAGAATCAGCACAAGAATTCCAGTGGTCTATCCAGAAGGCTTAAAATTGGGTCATTTAACGGCTTTAGGGAAAAACTCTCCTATATGGATTATCATCCATATTAATCATCCGAAGGAGATATCCCCTGAATTTATTGAAGCTGTAAAAAAATTGAGGAAAATGGAGAACATTATTATTAGTCAAACCGTACTGTTAAGGCAGGTGAATGATTGCCCTTATATTCTTCTAAAATTGTTTGAAAAGCTTGTTCATTGTGGTATTAAGCCTTACTATTTGTTTCAACTTGATGAGGTCAGGGGTGCTATGCATTTTAAAGTCAGGCTTGAAAAGGGTATGGAAATAATGAAGATTTTGAGGAAGAATGCCTCTGGTTTGGCCGTACCACAGTATGTTTTGGATATTCCCGGCGGTTTTGGAAAGGTTCCCGTAGACTATGTTTACGTAAAGGGAAAAGATGGGAATAAGGTATATGTGGAAAATTTATCGGGTCATGTAAATACATATCTGGATAACGGAAAGAAGAGCAAATGTTTAAAATGCGGATTGTGCGATTCAAACACGTAAATAGTGAAGGGCTTGAACAATTTACGAATCACGGTTTTTTATCGGCTTGAAAATTGCTGCAATATATTTTACTGCAGAGAAAATACTGAAAAAAAGGGCTATATATATAATTGTCATACTGATTATCATACCAATTTGATTAAGAGAGCCAATTTGAGGGAGCGAACTATTGAAGAGTATACATGATATACCAATAATTTGCAGGGCCGTTTTCAGCTTCCCTGAAAAAGATGGGTAGATTGCAATACCCTCCATCGCGTAAAAAGACCTGAGACCATTAATGAGAAATTCCCTTCCCACAAGAGTTATTGTAACCCAGAGAGGCACCAATCTATAATAGGTAAGCGTTATAAGGACTGAAGAAACGAGTAGTTTATCGGCAATAGGGTCAAGGTATAACCCGAGTTTTGTTGTCATCCGCAATTTTCTTGCCATATACCCGTCAAGACCGTCAGTTATCCCTGCAATAATAAACAAAAGACATGATGCAAAAAGAAGCCCTTCTTCCTGTGTGGATATAAGGATTATTATTAATGGAATGAAGAGTATTCTGATTATGCTCAGTCTGTTTGGAAGTGTCCAGAGATAAGCTGTTTCATCTTTAACCTTCATGGGGTTTTTTTAACTTGTTATAGTAAGATTTTACTCTTTTTATGAAATTTCTGGTTTCTTCTATTGGGGGGACATTCATATTATGCTCCATCACTTTGGATGGACCTGCATTGTATGCGGCAAGCATCAATTCAAGATTTCCTTCAAAAATCTCTTCCAGCAATTTTAAGTATTTTGTGCCTCCCTTAATATTTTCATCTGGATCAAAAGGGTTATCTATCCTCATGAGTTTAGCTGTATCCGGCATAAGTTGCATAAGTCCTTGTGCCCCTTTGTGTGAAACTGCATATGGGTTAAAGTTTGATTCAGCTTTCATAACAGCCTTAATAAGGGATGGGTCTACCCCATGAATTTTTGAGTGGTGTATTATTAATTTATCATAAAGGGAGTTATCGATATCTTTTGTTGAAATTATTTTGTTTCTCTCAGGGATTACTACACTATACTTTTTCCCCACGGGGATCATATTTGTAAAATGTTGATTACCGTTATCATCAACGTAACTGTAAATTGCAGGATACACATAAAACGGGAAAAGACAGACAAAAATAAAGGTCAGTATTTTTGAATACATTGATTTATTCTCTTAAACTTTTTTATACTTGTCAAGTGTTTTACATTGTAATATATAATATAAATTAGCATTTAGCTATGAGCGATCAGCTTTAGTAAACCTTACTTCTGATAGCTAAGAGCTAAAGGCTGTATTATGAGTGGCATATTATATATAGTTGCTACCCCCATTGGAAATTTAAAAGACATTACGGTGAGGGCTGTAGAAATATTGAATGAAGTAGAGATTGTTATTGCAGAAAATAGAGCTCGTGCCTTAAAGCTTTTAAGCCATCTGAATATAAGGAAGCATATTGTATCGATAAATAGCTATAATGAGGGAAAAAAAGCGCATGGTATAGTTGAACATCTATTAAGAGGGAAAAATTGTGCGCTTATCTCAAGTGCAGGCACTCCATGTGTATCTGACCCGGGGAATGGAGTTATAAAAAGGTGTTACGAAGCGGGGATTGAAGTGAAAGTGGCACCAGGTCCTTCGGCGGCAACAGGTGCCATATCAATCTCTGGTTTATATGCAGATAGGTTTTTGTTTTTCGGTTTCTTACCACAAAAGAAGGGAAAAAAAAGAAAGATTCTAAGAGAATTATTATTATTTATTTATCCAATAATATTTTTTGAATCTCCAAGAAGGCTTGTAGAAACACTCTATTGTATATATGAAGAATTTGGCAATAGACATGTGGTTGTTATGAAAGAAATGACGAAGCTTCACGAGGAAGTCTTGAGGGGTGAGATTGAGGAGTTGATCGGTCAATTAAGTGGAAAAGAGTTAAAAGGTGAATATACAGTTATTGTGGATGGCAGGGGAAAATAAGTGTAAATGTAGTGCCATTGGCCTTATCGCTTTCCACTTCAATAGAGGCATCATGGTCTTTTATAATTTCATAAGTGATGAACAGACCCAGACCCATCCCCTTACCCTGTGGTTTTGTAGTAAAGAAGGGTTGAAATATATTTTTAAGTACTTTCTTGTCTATCCCCTCCCCATTATCTGTGATTTTACATATTAACTGCATATCTCTTTCTCCTTGAGGACCGGAAGAAGAGCCATTATTGTTAGAGGTCTCTATGATAATGTTTCCATCTTTCTCACCGATGGCATCAATTGCATTTTTTATTATGTTTATAAATACCTGACATAGCCTTGGAGGATTGCCTATAATGAGGCTATGTTTGGCATTCAATTTTTTCACAATGGTAATTTTTTTTGTTTTGTATTGGTTATAAAGTATTCTCAGGGCATCCTCTATCGGATTATGTATATCTACTAACTCCTTCTTTTCTTCTTTTTGCCTTGAGCTATCAAGAAGGCTTTTTACTATATCCTTTGCCCTTTTAAGCTCGCCCAGGGAAAATGACAGATCATCATACAATTCACTATTTTCTTTAATATGGTCAATGTGGAACTCCAAGGTACTCATCACGCTTGCTATCGGATTATTTAATTCATGGGCAACTCCTGCTGCCAATCTTCCCACAGCAGCTAAGCTTTCACTCTGTATGAGGGCTTTTGTTCTCTCGTCAACAAGTTTTTCAAGGGAGTTCGAAAAATCCTGTAACTTTTTGTACGCGCTGACATTGTCAAAAGCAAGGGCTATATGATTTGAAAGGATGGACAAAATTTCAACTTCTTCCCCGGTGTAAAGGCTCATATCACCTTTTTCACCCAACAACAGGTAGGATGGATGAGAGCTGGAAGGTATTGGTATGGATAGCCTGTAACCCTGATTCCACAGTGAATCAGACTCGTTGAGAAAGCTTGCTGTTTCATACCCATCAATTTTGGGAACCATCTTGATGTCGTATTTTTCAAGGCTGAACATCTCAGATAATCTATCCACGATACTTCTCTTTATCTTTTCAACTTTGTATAGTGTTAATATTTCAAAACTGAGGTCTTTAATGGCTTTTCTATTTTTAAGAAATTCCTGTTGCAGGAATTGAATGAGAAAATTTTGAATCCTTTCTTTTGAAAAATAAACTAAAAAAAAGGTCAGAACCATAGATATTATGTAAATTAAATCTATATTTATTGTATGATAAAAGAGGTTCTTTAATAATACTTCCAGGCCAATAAAAAATCCTGTTGACATGAGAAGCAAAGTGAAAAAGACGACCCCTTTGTTCAGGAATATTTTCCACTCCATGATATCGTGCTTGTATATTGCATATCCAAAGAGACACATGGGCATAAAGACAAAATTTCCAATGGGATATATCTCATAGCCTTTCATAATAACAATATCAAAATGATTTACGAATGCTGAAAGTCCAAAGCTTAAAAGGATGTATTTAATCCTTGTTTTTTTAATAGAAACCTTTTCTTCCTTTAGATTTTTTACGAGGAGGTATAAAGATAAGGCAACGCTAATAGTGCTAAATATCCCAAATAGGTAGAAAAGTGGCCCTGAGATGGCGAAGAAACCAAAGAAATATCTCTTCACGTGGGACAGATAAAGGGGGTGCTGGGTAAAAGGTATTAAAAAGATGGCAATTATATAGAAAAGTTTTACCAAGGGCAACCATTTCTTATAACCTGTTACCATCAGTGTGAAATGAAGGTATAGGGGAATAATAAATACCAGAAATAGATGGTCAATCCTGCTAATTTTAATTGCAAGGTGTTCATCCTGTATTAAGGTGAGGATAGTTTTATCTATATTGAGCAAACAACCTGTAAAACATATTAAGGAAAAAAGGAGATTAATTTTGGATTTTTTTGCCTTGAACATCCCCATAAGAAAGAGAATAAAGAGGATTATGGCACTTAAAAGTGATGGTATACTATAGATATTCATCTCTGTTACCCTGAAATTACAACAAGTTATAAAATGGTTCAAGGAAATTCTTCATTTTTTATTAATAATGTGATAATAAATTAAATAACACCCAATGAGACCAAGAATCATAAATAATGCAGTTGCCTTTGTTCTTGCAGGGGGAGTAGGTACCCGCCTTCATCCCCTGACAAAGGACAGGGCAAAACCAGCTGTCCCTTTTGGCGGTAAGTATAGAGTTATTGATTTTACATTGAGTAATTGTGTGAACTCAGGCATCAGGCAAATATTTGTTCTGCCTCAATATAAATCACACTCCCTTGAAAGACATACCAGAGATGCATGGAGCATATTGAACCCTGAGTTAGGAGAATTTGTCACCCATCTTTCTCCGCAGATGAGGATTGGGGAGGATTGGTATAAAGGGACTGCTGACGCGGTTTATCAGAATATATACCATCTTGAACAAATTGACGCTGAATATGTCTTGATCCTTTCTGGAGACCATATTTATAAGATGGATTATGCCCACTTCATCAGATATCATCAGAAGAAAAGGGCTGATTTTACCATTTCTGCAATTGAAGTAGATATAAAAGAGGCTTCAAGATTTGGCATAATTCAGGTGGATGAGACAGGAAGGGTATGCGGGTTTCAAGAGAAACCGGAAAACCCTAAACCAATACCAGGAAAACCCGGGAAGGCATTTGTCTCCATGGGTGTATATATTTTTAATAGGAATATATTGATAGACATTCTTAATAAAGATGCAAAAATGGAAACATCCCATGATTTTGGAAGGGATATAATGCCTTATATGTATCCAAAATACAGGGTTTTCGTGTATAGGTTTGGTGTCGGAAAAGGTAAAGATGCAGACTACTGGAGGGATATGGGTACGATTGATGCGTACTGGCATGCAAATATGGACCTGGCTTCTGTGAGCCCCATTTTTAACATGTATGATAAAAAGTGGCCTATAAGAACTTATGAAGGACAGTATCCTCCTGCTAAAACTGTTTTTGCGGATGAAGAAAAGGGAAAGGCAGGAAAGGCAGGAAAGGCTTTAGATTCTATTATATGTAGTGGTGTGATAATAAGCGGAGGCAGGGTAGAGAGGTCAGTACTCTCGCCCGGGGTCAGAGTAAACAGCTATGCAGAGGTTAGTGAATCAATACTTTTTCATAATGTTGTTATAGGAATGAGGGCAAAAGTTAGGAAAGCAATTATTGATAAAGGTGTGAGGGTACCTGATGGTATGAAGATAGGCTATGATTTAGATAAAGACAGGCAGAGATTTTATGTGTCAGATGAAGGGGTAGTTGTAATTCCGAAGGGTGAGATTTTGTAGAGGCAGCTAAGCGCTAAGATTAAAGACCTATGAGCTATCAGCTATCAGCATCAAAGACAGCTTTTATAGAACTGAGGTGTTGAGGATGTCATGGTTTTGAATATGCTGAACGCTGAGCGCTAAAAGCTGGAAGCTTTTTATTACATTTCTCTCTTGAGCATATAGTCAGCAAGACTCAAAAGGGCATTTTTATAAGGGGAAGTTTGAAAGATGTTTAAAAAATTTTTAGCTGTGTCTATGTATTGTTTTGCTATCGTTGATGTATAGTCTATACCCCCGTATTTCAGTATAATATTTCTCACCCTTTCAAAATCCTTTATTGTCACTTTGTTTTTATCAAGTACCTTTTTGATGGACGTTTTTTCTTTTTCATTTGTTAACTTTAAGGTATGTATGAGAGGAAGCGTTACCTTGCCCTCTTTTAAATCTGTCCCCACATGTTTTCCAAGGATATTGTCGCATGAGATATAGTCGAGCATATCGTCTGTAAGTTGAAAGGCTATGCCGAGATTGTAGCCAAAATTTCTCAATGAAAGCCTTTTCTCTTTATCCATATTTCCCAAAATTGCCCCAATTTCACAAGCTGCCGAAAACAGAACCGCAGTCTTGTTTCCGACGATTTCAAAATATTCTTCTTCTCTAGTATTTATATCTGATGTTTTTAATAATTCTAAAATTTCTCCTTCTGATAGTGCTGTGGTTGCTTTTGATATAGTTTTTAAGATTTCGTGATTTCCGTCCTCTGCCATTAGTTCAAAGGATTTTGAGTATAAAAAATCCCCCACAAGGACGCTTGGTTCGTTTCCCCATACTATGTTTGCAGTTGAAGAGCCTCTCCTTGTCTGTGCGTTGTCTACCACATCGTCATGCAAAAGTGTAGCTGTATGGATAAACTCTATGATTGCAGCGTAGGATATGTGCTTTTCATTTTTATATCCACAGAGCTTTGCAGTGAGTATAACAAGGATTGGCCTTACCCTTTTTCCACCTGACTTAATTATGTAATTCACAATTTCTTTAATAAAGCTAACCCTTGTTACAGTCAGTTTTTGAATTGATGATTCAAGTGTTTTTAAATCTTCTTCTATCAATCTTACAGGGCTTTCCATATTAACCTCTTAGGGAATAGTATGCCCTTACTTCTTCGTTATAATGACCATTTTCATATATATAAGGGTTTTTCAATGGTAATTCCTACCCCTCCCTCCTTTATGAATTCAGCGAGGAAAAGGTTCGAGCCTGCCCCCTTTTTTGGATATACAAATCTCAACCTTTTCGGTTCAAGCTTGTTTATTTTCCCAACATAAATAAGCTCACCGAGTCTCTTTGAGGGATATATTACGTATAGACGGCCTTTTTTATAGAGCAAAGATGATGAGATAGAAAGAAGGCTCAGAAGGTCAAGCTGCGATTCATACCGTGCGATGCATCTTGAATGTTTAGGGCTTTTTCTCCCTGTACTTTCTTTAGTGTATGGAGGATTTGATGTTATGACATGAAAGAGTGTCCTTTTTAGTTCTTTTGCACTCGACTTGATATCTCCCTTAGAAAATTGAATGTTTTCACAATGATTCAATTTCTTGTTTTTCAGTGCTAATTGGAACAATTCTTCCTGAATTTCTATACCCAGCATATAGTTTTTATAACCCCTTTTTGACTCATAGATAGGTATAATACCACAGCCAGTGCCAATATCCAACAGCCTTTCATCTTTTTTAAGGATAATGAAATTTGCAAGAAGGATAGGATCAATGGAGAATCTGTATCCTTCTCTTTTCTGGATAATTCTTAACTTTTCGTCACATACAATATCCAGGGTTTCATCTTTGCATATTTTTTCATTCATATTTATAAAATACAAGACCTGTAAGTATCTTTGGATAGAAGAATGTTGATTTAGGAGGCATATAAAGGCCATTTTCTGCTATATCTCTTACCTCCTCAACCTTGGTGGGAGGAAGAAATAAAGCTAAATCAAGGGTGCCTTCTTTTATCTGAGTAATGGCTTTATATGGATCTTGAGTAAATGAAATCTCTTCTTCCTTTATGTTCAGTAATTTTTTTACGATTCCGCTATGGAGTACATTTACTTTTAATTTTTTTAAACCCTCATGAACATCATTGTTTGTGAAAGAAAAGGGCGCCTTTTCTGTAAGTATATATAAATTGGTTAAATCATCTTTTGAGTATAATATAAATGTTGGTTTTGATGGTGTGGAAATTTTTTGTAGAGCGATCTTTGTCGAGTTGTTATCCAGAAGAGGATATTTCTCTATATCAATAAAGCCTTCCATGGATTTTAATAACTTATTAAGGTTCCTATTTTTTTGGAATTTTATGGTTCTGTGATAGGGAAGGATTACGATACCTTCTGAATACATATTGGTTAAATAAAGAGGTATATAAGGGATGTTCAATTTGTAGGAGACATCCAGTCTATGATGCCCGTCGGCTATGTATATGTTCTTTTCTTCCATAATCAAGATCAGTTTTTTCATTTCCTCTATATCTGTCATTCTGTAGAATCTGTTTATTATGGATTGTTCATCCACAAAATCGTATATTTTATCCTTCTCAGACCCGATGAGGATATTTTCGATTTCCTGTTGTTTGTCTTCATAGAGCCCAAAGATAAGGCTTGTGTAGGTTTTTAGTGTAGAGATAAGCATCTCCCTATCTTCCTTTGCTTTTTTTCTTGTTTCCTCGTGGGTTAAGATGCGCTTTTTTTCAAGTTTATTAAGGGCAATAAAGCCTCTTCTCAGGTAAGTAACTTGCTCGACCTCAAATTCCTGTTCGTATATATAGATTGTTTCTTTATTGTCGCGTACCAGTATCCCTTTTTTTAACCATCCTTCCAGTGTTTCTCTGGCAACCGAGTATTTATTCATAGAAGGGAGTGGCATGGGAAGTTCTAATCTGATGGCATTGAATAAGCTTCTTACGTAATACGATCTCACACTTGAAATAACATCATATGGTGGACAAACACATTGAGATATATCGTCAATTTTTTCTCTATTAAAGATCATACCCTTAAAAGGTTTCGTATAGGGTTCGGACATGCAGAATTTGTTAACATACGGAGCATTGAAAGTCAAAGGGTTTTCAGTTCATAGAAACGAAATCTTAAATCCGGAATATGAATACAGAGTCAAAGATAAAACAACTTTTTATTCTAACTTCTGTATTCAAAATAGTTCAAAACGAATGTCTTGACATACAATGAGTAGTTGTGTTTAAAATAAAGCACTGCCGAGGTAGCTCAGTCGGTAGAGCAGGGGACTGAAAATCCCCGTGTCAGTGGTTCAATTCCGCTCCTCGGCACCTCTTTTACCCTGATGATTATTATAAAGTTAAGGGGTGTTCTATCTTCAGACTTTGGGGTGTTAACCCACTGAAAATGTTATATCAAAATTATTTGTTGACAGAAAAGTTTTATTAATATAAACTGAACAACAATTCACATGAACATACGTTCAGCAAAAGATGTGACAAAGATAATTGTATTATGTATCCTTCTGCTGTTATTTGTATCAGGTACTGCATTTTCAATTACCCTCGAAGAAGCAATAAAACGGGCTACTGATGTTTCATATGTTTTGAAAGAACAAAAAGAGATAGTAAAAAGATCGAGGTTTTCATATATCTCTACAATAGATGCTTATCTGCCGAGGGCAGACATTCAGAGTTCTTATACCAGGTCTTTGTCTTCCCAATCCATAAAAAACTCTACTAACACCAGTAGCTCCATAGATATAGGGGATTCAAGGGATATGTTCGCATTTGCCGGTATTCTTTCTTATAGATTGTTTGATGGCGGAGAACGTTATGCAAAAAGGAAAGGGGCATTTTCTTTACTTGAGCGGGAGCAGGAACGTTTAAAAGGGGTACAAGAGGATGTACTGTTCAATGTAAAAAATACCTTTTTTACTGCATTAGGTAAAAAATTTATCTTAGAGAAGAGGCAGGAAGCCCTTGAGAGTACTGAGAAAATATTCAAACTGACAAAGGGAAGATATGAGGAGGGTATAACAAAAAAGAGTGATGTTCTCCAGGCTGAGGTAAGGTTATTAACGGCAAAGATTCAACTTTACGAGGCGATAAAGGAGTATGAAAAGGCCCTTGAAGATTTTAGTTCTTTATTGATTTTAAAGCCTGATGAAAAGATAGATGTAGATGGAATCCTTGAAAAGCCCAAATTTAGTGACAGCTCAGAGAATCTTGTAGAAAGGGCTACGAAGGTGAGGCCTGATGTTACTGCTCAAACACGGGAGGTAGATAGACTTAACATGGTTTACAGGGAAAGAAAGAGCAACTGGTTTCCCAGAATTGATATAGAACTCCAACAGTCAAGGCAGGATAAGCGGTTCTTTCCTGAAGGCAGGAGCGACTCATTCATGGTGAATTTTACTTTTCCACTGTTTGACGGTGTAGGAAGGTATTACAATATGATGGGTGCATTGAGTGATGTAGCTGCAGCCAAACACAGGCTTGAAGAAACAAAGAGGAATGTAAAACTTGATATAATAAAGGCATTTAAGGACTATGAGCTAAGCACAGAAGATGTAAGGATGTATGAAGAGCTTGTACGGGAAGCGACTACAAACTTTGAACAGGCATTTGGTGAGTATAAGGTAGGTAAGGGTGATATCCTGACACTTCTTCAGAGCGAGAAGGACCTTGCCACAGCAAAGGAAAACTACATTAGTTCGATTTATAAGGCAAACACTGCACTCGCATATCTGGAAAAGGTGGCGTATATTGGAAAGGAGTAATATGAGAAGGTATCTCATCTTCGGGGTTATTGCAGTCCTGATTGTAGGATTTTTTATATTCTTTTTTGCAGGCAGGAAGGGAAGGGCTGAGAAAACAGGGGAACTTTTTACAATAAAGCGAGGGAATGTAACGTACTTTACTGAACAGACGGGTATCATAAAGGCCCAGGTTGGTGCAATTGTTAAGGTAGGAACGAGGGCAACGGGAACCCTGACTCACCTGAAGTACCAGGTGGGTGATTATGTGAAGAAGGGCGAACTTATAGCGAAAATAGACGATAGGGAGATCCTTGCAAATATAAGAAACACAGAGGCGCAGATAGAAGAGCAGAAGAGGGATTTGGATGCTAAGCAGGCACAGTATGAATACAGTAAGATAAACTATGAGAGAGAAACACGACTGTTAGAAAAAGAATATACCACGAAGGATAGTGTAGACATAGCTAAGAGGGAGATGAATGTGACCTTAGCACAGGTAGAACTTGCCAAAGCAAAGGTAAAGGAGATAATGGAGAGGCTTAACGCACTTCAGGTCTCTTTGAGCTATACAAAGATATATGCACCTATCTCTGGGTTTGTATCAACGGTCTCCACACAAGAAGGAGAAACGGTGGTATCCGGGCTTTCCGCTGCGATTCTTATTACGATTATAGATCCCAGTAAGCTTGAGATGTGGATCTACGTTGATGAAACGGATATAGGAAGGACTAAACCCGGGATGAAGGTAGAATACTGGGTTGACACGTATCGGGATAAGAGATTCTCAGGAAAGATTGACATGATTTATCCCCAGCCTGAAATCAAAGACAACATCGTGTACTATCTCGCTATCGTAAAGATAGACCCGAAAGATACAGCACTTCTCAGGCCAGAGATGACGACCCACGTGCGGATTATTGTTGAAGAGAAGAAAGATGTGCTTGTTGTACCGAACAATGCTGTGAGGTTCGAGGAAGGGAAAAACGTCGTTTACATCAAAGGTAAAGAGAAGTCGGAACGCAGGGAGGTGACTCCCGGCATAAGGGATGACCGATTTACAGAAATCGTGTCAGGTCTTTCAGAGGGAGAACGAATCATTATGCCAACTGTAAAAAAGGTTCCAGAAGCCATCTCACCAGGCCCAAAAAAGTGATTACCCTCAAAAATATTAAGAAGAGTTATTTTATAGGAGAGCGGGAGTTGCCCATTCTCAAAGGTATAAACCTTGAAATCGGCAAGGGTGAATTTGTAATTCTCATGGGTGTTTCGGGATCCGGTAAAACGACGCTCATGAATATTGTGGGCCTCCTTGATAAACAGACAGAGGGTGAATACCAATTCATGGAGACCAGTATTGATGGTCTCGATGATGAGGTGCTTGCCACTATGAGGAACATGCACATTGGTTTTGTTTTCCAACAATTCTTTTTACTCCCTTATTTAAATGCCATCGAGAATGTCCTGATCCCGATCGTCTATTCACAAAAACAGATAAGGCATCCCCGGGAGAAAGCCAAGCTTCTCCTTGGGAAATTCGGCCTTGCTGAAAGAATACACAATAAACCTTCACAACTCTCAGGCGGTGAGCAGCAACGGGTTGCGATAGCACGAGCCTTGATTAATGACCCTGACCTTATCCTTGCAGACGAGCCAACCGGTGCACTTGATTCTAAAACCGGCAATGAGATTATGGAACTTTTCCATATACTCAACGAAGATGGGAAGACTGTCATTGTTGTGACTCATGACCCTAAGCTTGCATCCTTTGGAAAAAGATTAATAAGGATAGAAGATGGGACAATTTCCGAAGATATCACAAGTTAGAGAGTTCTTTGAGGAGATTCTAAAGATCCTATACTATTACCGGGGTAGGGTAGTCTTTTCCTTTTCCGGTGTTGCCCTCGGTATTCTCTCTATATGTGTAATCATAACCACTATAGAAGGAGCAAATAAGAAGGCTCACGATATTTTTGAAATTCTGGGTCCGGACTCCATCATGATCTTTGGCGGTGGGGAAAGGCAGCGGGCAGCGAGGGTGAGAATAAATACCCTGACTTTCCGTGATGCGGACCTACTTCAGAGGATAGAGGGTATTTACGATCTGATGAAGGTTTATCAAGTGAGAAATATTACGATGAGGTACAGGGATAGAAACTGGCAGACCCAGGTTGTTGGGTCTACCACGAACTACTTTGAATCCATGTCATGGGGGTTTCAGGTAGGTTCTGTTTTTACCAATGACGATTATGCCAATTTAGAGGCAGTCTGTGTTATCGGCTCAAAGGTATACGATGAGCTCTTTAAGGGCGAAGATGCCGTAGGCAAGGTAATACTTATAGGTAAGTTACCAACAAAGGTTATTGGTGTCCTTGAAGAAAGAGGTGGCAGCACAGGCGGTCCGAATATAGACGACAGGGTGATCATGCCGTTAACAACGGTAACAAGCAGAATTGCTAACGAAAAAAGATACCTAAGCATGCTGAGGTTAAAAACGGATAGGGACCCGGACAAAACTGTTGAAGATGTGAGAACGGTGCTCCGAAATAATCATGGTCTTCAAGGGACAGCAGATGACGATTTTACCATTAGAAGTTCTAAGGATATCTTAAAGTTCGTAACGGTTATTTCAGGTTCCCTGTTTCTCTTTTTGGGGACAGCATCGGTAGTGGCGCTTGTTGTCAGCGGTTTTGTTCTTGCCAATCTTTTTTATCTGACCATACAAGAGAGGAGGAAAGATATCGGCATCAGGAGGGCCTATGGAGCTTCCCGTAGGGGTATCTTGCTGTCCTTCCTCTTTGAATCAATACTCATAACGTTAATGGGTGGAATAGCGGGCATCCTGCTGAGCGTGATACTTGGCGGGACATTCGAGAAGTTGTTTGACATCCCAATGTTGTTCTCGTATAAGGTTGTCGTTTTTGCCCTGTGTTTCAGCTTTCTTACCGGGCTTCTTTCCGGCCTCAGGCCAGCGCTTAGAGCGAGCAGGATCGAACCGATTGAGGCGATAAGGGGATGATTTATACAGCCAAGTTTTACCTCAGGATAGCCCTCCAAAATCTTGTTATACACAAAGGAAGGATGGCTCTGGCACTGCTTGGTATCCTTTTCGCGGTCATGAGCCTCGTTGCTTTTGGCAACATCAGTAACGGTATGAAAAAGAAGATTGATAATGAAATAAGTAAATTCGGGAAAAATCTAATTATTCTACGGGCTGGTCTCGTATTTGCATCGAGAAGCGGGACAAGGCAGTTTGCGGAATCGAAGACCCTGAAACTTCAAGATGTAAAAAGGATCAAAGAGTCCCTTCCGGGGATCGTGGAGGCGGTACCCTTTTTTGATATAACATATCCTGCTCGCTATGAAGAGAAAACGCTCACCGTGAGCATCGTAGGGACTACCGACGCTGTATTCAAGATAAGGAATATAGGACTTATAATGGGTAAGTATTTCTCAAAGGAGGAAGACCTCAAGGCAGATAAAAAGGCTGTGGTGGGATATAAGGTATTTGATAACCTTTTTCAGCGAGAAGATCCGATTGGCAAATATATCCTTGTCTACAGGGTACCTACGGAGATCATCGGGGTAATGGATGAAAAAGGGACCGATTTTGCCGGACAGGATCAGGACCTTCAGGTCTATATACCCCTTAACACCTTTATGAGACGTTACAGTAACGTGGACTATATCAAGGGTGCTTATCTTCAGGTGCAGGATGGAGTTTCTCTTACCCAAATGAAGCAGAAGCTGAGGGGTTTTGTAAGGAAGATCCATAATATGAAGGACGAGCAAAAAGACGATTTTTCTATTTTCACTATGGAAGACATTGTGAGAACACAGGAAGAGGGGATCCGACTTGTATCGATTCTGACCGTAATAGCGTCCATCGTTTCCTTTTTGATAGGAGGGCTTGGCATATTTGCTATTATGCTTCTCTCCATATCTGAGAGAAAGCTGGAGATAGGGATACGGAGAGTAGTCGGTTCAAAGAAGAGAGATATTATCTTTCAATTCCTGGCGGAGTCTGTTATCGTTGCCTTAATGGGAGGCATGTTTGGTATATGTGTTGGTTTTGTCATTACAGTTATCGTTGATTATTTTGGTGGGTTTCCACTCTCTTTACATCCCGAGAGTATCGTAATTTCTCTTGTCATTAGTATGGTGGTTGGTATCCTGGCTGGTATCTACCCTGCTATTCAGGGAACAAAGTATGAACCTGTCAATGTTCTTTATGCGTGAGCAATGAGCAAAACAATATCCAATAACCAGATAGATTCCAATAACCAATTACCAAATAACAATAACCAGACAAATTCTAAGTTTGGAATTTGATTATTGGTTATTTATCTATATGCTGGAGAGCCTTTTCTGAAAGTGTTTTAAGGACAATTTCAGAGGAATCATTCAATATTTCTCTGTATATTTTCTTTGCCTCTTCATTTTTTCCTTTTATATAGTATATCTTACCGAGATAGAGTTTTGCTATCTTATAAGTTTTTCCTTGTTTTTCATTTACAATCTTTTGAAATATGTCTTCTGCTTTTTTCAAATCATCTTCCCTTCCATTCAGGCTGTATTCTTCAAGGCTTTTTATTCCTTGAAAGAGTATGAGCTGTGCCCTTTCATTTTTCTTTTGTTCATGCAACCTGTAACCATACACAGAAAGGCTGACAATACAGAAAATCGCAACCCCAATAATACACAGTTTGAGGTTTGCTCGGATGAATTTAACGGTAGATTCTATTGTTTTGATTAATATATCAGGTTTTTTTATCTCTTCCTTTATTTTCTTTTTTGCCATGGTTGTTGGTATTTCAACATATTAAACTTATCTATGTCAACATTAAGAATCAACTGATAGCCAGTAGCTTACCCAGTGTTGTATGGGACGTACCAATTTTTCCTACTGCTTACTCCTCACTGTCTGTTGTATCTCCTTGCTGCCTTAATGTATACCCTTACCCTTCTTATATTTTTTTCTTCTACTATTCGGGAGAGAGTTTCTTTGTCATACTTAGAAAGTTCTTGTATATTTTTTACTCCCTGTTTTCTTAGGTTTGAAAAGTTTTTATATCCCAGACCTTTTAGATGAAGTAATGCAACCAATTCTTTTTCCTCCTCATTCAGTTGGTTCACGTCTATTCCGAAGCTCGTTTTGACCCCTTTTGCTATGAAAAGACTGAGCTTTTCCTGTTCAATAAAGGATAGTTTATCTATTTTTGTTGCATATGAGAAAACAGTGTATCTGTCTATCATCGGGAAGGATAAAATGGATATGGCAGTAGCAATTAATGTGATAGGATACAATGATTTTTTGTGAACCGCCCTCCCGTTTAAAAAGTTTATAAGGGTAAGTGTTTCAAGCCCAAAAACCAGGAAGCCTATATAACCAGGGATGGGCATTTCAAAGATTTTTGAATCTTCAAAAAGGGGCACACTGTATATCCACTTTGAGATAGACCAATAGTTCCATATTTCCCATAATAGCCCGCATATAAGTCCTGAAATCATTGCGGCAATGAAGTTTCCCATACTGCCCCTTTCGAAATCTTTCATAAAGGAAGCATACCCCCTCACATAATTGTAACCGTCAAATATCAAAGCAAAGAATATCCATGTGAGAGGGAAAAAATAGGCAGGGAATAGACATGTCAGTAAAATTGTTAAGATACCCAGTGAAATTGAATATAACGGGTAATTCTTTATATGGAAGGGTTTTGCTTTTATTTCGCCAAAAAGGGTGAATATAAGCTCTTTTGTGATATAGATTGCGGGGATAACAGTTCCATACGATAAAAGATAACCCGCATATCTTTTGTATACCTCTACTGGAAGATTTATATAAAACCAGTTCTGTATTCTTAAATTTATTATCTCAAATATACACCAGAAACCACAGGAGATAAGAATCAGTGAAGGGAGGCGCCTATTGACAATCAGAAAGGTCTTCTTTTTGAATGTTAGGAGTGCGTCAAGGAAGATTATATATGACCACCATGATGTAAGATAGAAAAAGTATTGAAAAGGCTCAATCCTGTTTAATAGAACGTAGTAGCCAAAGAGGTGAAGAAAAATCGAGAAGACAATAAGGCTGATATGTTTTTTCACATATTAAGAGTTGTTGGAAGTTTTTTCCGGATTATTCGATATTTCAGAACCTTCTTCTGGTAACTTTTTTACCCTGACAGCCCCCACATAAGTTCTGGAGTAAAAATCTGATGAAAGGGCATCAATCTTCACACCTACCTTTCTATGTCCGGATGCTGAATGAATAAAGTTGCCATCCCCGATATAAATACCTACATGGGTTGGAAGTTTTGCATGTCTTTTCGTTTTAAAGAACACCAGATCCCCAATGGCAAGTTCTTCTTTTGATATCCTTGCGCCTGCCTTGAATTGTTCCCTTGCGCTTCTTGGAAGTTCAACGTCAAATATATCGTAAATCTTCTTAACATAAGCAGAACAGTCAAGACCCCTTACGCTTTCACCCCCATACCTGTATGGAGCACCCATAAAGCTTTTCGCTACCTTTACTAACATATGTTTTTCATCATTACTCTTCCATGGTTTTAAGGGTGTGCCTTTAAGAGCTATAAACTCCTCTTCACTTTCTTCTATAACCTTTGGTATGAGGATAATCTTCCCTGGTGATAGCCTCTTCTTTTTTAAGTTGTTTGATTCCAGAATGTCTTCTTTTTCAACATTGAATTTCATTGCAATTTTGTTGAGGGTATCGCCCCTTTTCACTTTATATTCTATAAATTCTTCATTACTTTCAATAATATTAGCTTCATTTTGTATATTATTTGCGTGTGAATCGTCCGTATCTTTTTTGATGAAGATCAATTGCCCTGGTTTTAACCTGGATGTCTTTAGGTTGTTCAAGCTCCTGAGCTTATCAATAGAAACATGATATTTTTTTGATATAGTATACAAACTGTCGCCTGATCTTACTTTGTAGGTAATCTCTGAGGAAAAGACCATGCTGGATGTTATGACAAATAAAAACAGAGAAATGGTGATAGTAAGTACAGTTCTTTTCATGGGGTATGTTCTACCTTATCAAAATAACTAAATTTATGTCAAGTTATTTTTTTTTGATTATCCTTGTTTCGCATTAAAAATAAAACATATTTATCCTGAATCTGATTCATAAAATCTGTATTTTCCATTGATTTTCATAAACAGGATTAAGAAAGTTGTTTTACTTCAAGCCTTGAACTGTCACATTTATATTGATTTTATGCTGCTTTTATACTTAAATATATGCCAAAAACCATTCAGGAGGAAGATGATGGATATTGTTGGCAGGGAAGTCTTCTGGAACGTGGGACAAGGGGCACGATGGATTACTTATGCATTAATGATAATTACCTTTATTTTCTTAATCTATGGATTAAGAAAGAGATATGCTATGTGGAGGATAGGGAAGAGTTTCCCGTTCAATTTTTCTCAAAAATTATGGGAAAGAATAGGTTATTTTATTAGTAACGGGATATTCCATAAATCTATATTGCGAGAATCTTACCCTGGTTTGATGCATTTTTTTATTTTTTGGGGGTTTTTGATCCTTGCTGTCGGTACAGCACTCATTGCCATTCAGGATGATATTATCAGACCTTTCTTTAAGGAAAACATTCTACAAGGAAATTTCTACCTCATTTTTTCTTTTTTTCTTGATCTTGCAGGTATTATTGCAGTCATCGGTATAGTTATGGCTTTATGGAGAAGGTATGTGACAAGACCTGAAAGGCTGGATAACAAGCCCGATGACTTTATAACGCTTATCTGGATAATTGTTGTTCTTATTACAGGTTTCTTTGTGGAAGGTGCAAGGATCGCATTTTCAAGACCCCCTTTCGAGGTCTGGAGTTTTGTGGGTTGGTTTACATCATCTCTGTTTGTAAATCTTTCTAAAGACAGTATTTCTGTAACCCATACCGTTTTCTGGTATGTGCACATGCTGCTATCGTTTGGTCTTATAGTTTATATTGCATATTCAAGATTGCTTCACATAATAACCTCTTCCCTCAATATGATGTTCAGGGGCGTGGAGGACAGTCCGAGGGGTGCTATTGCGCCTATTCAGGATTTTGAAGCTGCTGAAGAATTTGGTGTGAACTCAATCGAAGGGTTTACGTGGGGACAGATTTTTGACCTTGATGCCTGCACGAGATGTGGCAGATGTCAGGACCTGTGCCCGGCGCACTTGAGTGAAAAACCTCTCTCCCCAAAAAAGTTTATACAGGATTTAAAAGGTGAATGGGAAAGGAGAGCAAAGGGTATAAAAAGCGAAGATGGTTTGATAGACAATGTAATACAAGAAGAGGCCCTATGGTCATGTACGGCATGCCTTGCATGCCAGGTTAACTGTCCTGTATCAATACCCACATTTGACAAAAATATAGAAATGAGAAGATACCTTACATTGACACTGAGTAAGACAACCTCTGAAACAAGGCTCCTTTTCAAGAACTTACAGCAAAAGGTTGACCCCTATGGTATGGGAAAGAGACAAAGAACAGAGTGGACAGAAGGTCTTGAAGTAAAAAACGCTGCCGGGGAAGAAGTAGAATATCTTTACTGGGTTGGATGTGTTGCTTCCCTTGATGACAGAAATAGAAAGGTGGCAAAGGCATTTTCTACAATACTTAACAAGGCGGGTATTTCTTTTGGTATCCTTGGCCAGGAAGAAGCATGCTGCGGAGATCCTGCAAGAAGGACAGGGAATGAAGATCTATACCTCGGGATTGCGCAGGGCAATGTAGAACTTCTGAATGAAATGGGTATTAAAAAGATTATTACGACTTGCCCCCATTGTTATCATACCTTAAAAAATGAGTACCCACAGATTGGGGGTATTTTTGAAGTATACCATCAGGCAGAATTTATATGGAAACTTGTGAGTGAGGGGAAGATTTTATTGAATCCAGCTGTCGAAGGAATAATTACATACCACGACCCGTGTTACCTGGGGAGGGTTAACAGGGTATTCGACCAGCCAAGGAATATTTTAGAAAAGGTTAAAAAAGGTGAATTCCAGGAGCTACAAAGGAATTTCGATAGGAGCTTCTGTTGCGGTGGCGGCGGTGGCAGAATATGGATGGAGGAACATCATAAAAGGATTAACCATTTAAGAATAGAAGAAGCCATTGGTATTTCGGCAAATACAGTAGTTACTGCGTGTCCTTATTGTCTTATTATGATGGAGGATGCTATAAAAGATAAGGAAAAAACCGAATCGATGAGGGCCTTGGACCTCTCTGAACTTGTTGTAAAGAGTATATAAAAGGATGGGTTCGCCCCATCCTTTTATATTTTTAATAAGTAAGTAAAATCACTCTTCCAAAGTAATTGCTTCTACAGGGCATTCTTCTGTGCATGCACCACATTCCGTGCAGAGCTCGGGATCAACCTTTGCCGTATCATCAACGGTTATAGCGTCAGCAGGGCAAACCTCTGCGCATGCTCCACATCCTGTGCAGGCATCTTCATCTACTTTTGCAGGCATGTTTTTTCCTCCTTTCTTTTTAGAAATTCCTCTTTTTAGTTTAGAAATTCCTAAACAAATATAAAAAGAATGTCAACAAAAAAATTGTAAATGTCAGGGATTTAAGGATTTAAACCCTCGAATCCTAACTTTTTATTATTTTGTAATTGACATAACCACTTATATCTAATAAGATTTTTGATATGAAAGAGTTTTTCAGGGACATGTTTTTGGATTTGTACGAAAATTTCACCGAGGTTTTTCTCAATGTGCTTGTCATGGTTATTGTCATGATAGGCGGGTTTATCGTAAGTTGGTTTATAAAAAAGCTTCTCGGGAAGCTTTTGATCCTATTTCGATTTGACAAGTGGGCAAAGGATGTAGGCATCATTAATTTCCTGGAAAAGGGTGGGGTAAAAACTCTTCCCTCTCTTATTCTCAGTAAAATTGTATATTGGATATTTATAGTAGCATTTTTCTCTTTTGGTTTAAATTTTATAGGAATGACACAATTTTCTGAATACGCTTCAAAGGTTTCAAGCGCCTTACCCAGTATAGTAATTTCTCTTATTATTGTAATAATGGGGATCATATTCAGCAATTTCATAAGTCGAGTGATATATATGGCCTGTGAAAATGCAAACATCAAGTATGGCGATTTTTTAGCCAAGGGGATAAGGATTTTTTTAGTTATCATTACCTTTGGGATTGTTTTTGAATACATAGGTGTTGGAAATACTATAATAACTATAAGTTTTTTAATAATATTTGGTGGGATTATCATGACCCTCTCTCTTGCATTGGGCATAGGTCTGAGCAATGTGTTAGGAGACCTGATAAGGGACAAGGTTAAAATGAGAGGGGAGAAGAAGAAAGATAATCACCAATAATCAAATTACAATAACCAAAGTAAAGACAATAACCAATAACCAGACACCAAATATCAAATAGGCTGCAATAACCAATGGACCAAGCACCAATCATCAAACAAATTTCAATTACCAAGTTTCCAATAATCAAATAGATTCCAAGTCTGGAACTTGGAATTTGGTGATTGATTATTGGATGTTATCTGGTTATTGGAATTTGGTTATTGGTTATTCTTATCAGTCATTGGTTATTTTCCAATAAGTATCTTCTAAACCAGTTCAATGAAAGATTTATTGCTTTTCTTCTATGTGATGGATGAGAAAATATGTGATCCGCTCCTTTTATGATTTCAATTTTTTTTGGTCTTTTAGTATTTTTATATATTGCTTTTCCTTCATGATAGGGGACGACCTCATCCATTTCTCCATGGATTACCAATACACATGATACCTTTTCTGCTTCAGACAGGATGTCATATGACAGAAAGTCTTTAAAAATGGTTTTTTTAAATTTTATTTCTGATATCCTTCCATCCTTTTTATTCTCTAATTTATAAGGGGTTGCCCACAGGGATATACATTTTATCCTTTTATCTCTTGCGGTCTTAACCACACCTGTGGTACCACCAAAACTACTTCCTATGATACCAACCTTTTCTGGGTTTATAAGATGATGATTGAAGACAAATTCAGCAACAGAATCAAGATTTTCAATCCTGATAGTCAGTGTAGTCTCTTCTATACTGCCTTCACTTTCCCCGCATCCATGGTAATCAAATCTACAGGTTGCTATACCTGTTTCAGCAAAACTTTCTGAGAGAGAGATATATTTGGAGCTTTCTTTTGAACTTACCAACCCATGAGAAAGAATCACGCAGGGATATTGTTTTTTATCCCCTGGAATCACCATAATGCCGCTTATTTTGTTATATGATGATTTGATTTCAAAGGGTTCCAGCATGATTATTCTCCTCTAAGCTGGCCAAATAGAATTTTTTCAAGGCTGATAAGGTTTAGTACATCCTCTTTATTATATTCGAGGAGAAGGTTGAGGGCATCAAGCCTATCCTTTTCGCCGACCCTACCTCTTCTAATATACCTTTCCCATAATAGCATTGCCTGATAACCATTTACCCCTTCTGTTTTTCTTTTTATTCCAAACATCTTTTCAAGTTCTTTTAACCCCCCTTTGATTCCTAACCCCTTTTTTACTTTAAAGAGGTCAAGTGAATCGTGGGTTACCTTTAAATCTAAATCTAAATATTTTTTTATCATGGGTATGTCGAAACTGTCGCCATTGAAGGTAACAACAGTATTTGCATTTTTCATAATCATTTCGACATTATTTGTAGTTATATCTTTCCCGTATAATTGAACAAACCCATTATATTCTGAGAATATGCCGATTACACACATGTCCCCCTTTCGGTCGGTTTCTATATCCAGATATGCTTTCATTAGAATTTTTCAACCTCTCTTTCTTTACCACAACTCTTTTTCATGTCCTTAATGTCACAATGCCGATAATCCCAAGTGAAAAAAAGAGCAGATTTGAAAACCATACAGCAAAGATTGGGGGAAAGATTTCTGAATATCCTAAAGATAAAGAGATGGAATGAAAAAACCAGTATAGTACACCAAGGGATATGCCAGAAAATATGCCCTTTGAAATATGTTTTGTCTTGACGTATCTTAATCCTACAGAGAATGCAGCAAAAACCATAATGAGGTTAATGAAAGGGAATGCTATTTTGTTGTATAAATCAACAAGGTATCTTCTTATATCATGTCCATCCCGTTTCAATTTCTTTATGTATTTAGAAAGTTCATTATACCCCATATCTTCAGGGTTTCTTTCTATAACTTTAAATATGGATGGAGGTTCTTTTATGATACCATTTAGACTGTTATATGTTTTTTTTGATGTAACCCCTTCTTTTCCGAACGTTCTCTCAATGACATTGCTAAAGACCCATGAGCCGTCTTTCCAAACCCCTTCTTTTGCGTCAACCCTTCTTATGATTGAAAAGTTTTTTGATACCTCAACTACAGTAAGCCCTTTTATTATGTCTTTCTTTGCATCAAAAAAGTCTATGTTACTGATAATATTGTCTCTTTTGTACCATATTATGTCATTCTTAAAGAATACATAGGGTTCTTCCTTTTTTATTTTTACCCTGTAAAGATATTCTGAGGCATTTGAGGTTATAGGTATTATCCATTCAGAACAAATGAATGAAAGTATTATTAGTATCAGAGAAAAAGAGACTAATGGTTTCATAAGGGAAAATGTACTTATACCTGAGGTTCTCACAATAATGATTTCATTGCTCCTTATCATCAATATAAGGAGAATGAGCATGGATACGAGGAACGAAAGGGGGAGTATTAGATTAAAATAATAGGGTGCCCTTAGGAAAAGGTAAAAGGCGCTTAATATAAAATTGCTAAATGAGGATGTAAACAAGTCCATATGTTCAAAAAACTCGATGGTTATGAACATTACTAATCCTGTGAGTTCTGTTATTGATAAGATTTTTATAACATTCAAGATTAAGTATTTATCTAATCTTTTCAAAGCAATATACCCATAAATGTCTTAATTTTTGTGATACCCTTGAGCGTTCTTCATCATTCAGGTGTTTTAAGAGATATAAACCTATTATGGCAATTACAATGTTTGGTATAAACGACGTAATAAAGACAGGCAGATGTACCGTTTTTCCTATATTCTCAGTAAGGGCCATTAATATGTAATAAAAGATAAACAGGAACAGGCTGTATAATAAACCAGAGAATTTGCCCTCGATTTTTCTTTTGATACCCAGGGGTATTGTGAGGAGTACAAATGCTAATGAAGAAAGGGGTATAGATATTTTCTTATATATTTCCAGCAGGAGGTCATACCTATCTGTTTCATTAGCATTTAAAAGGGCTTTGTTCAATTCCTTTCTATCCATTTCATAAGGTCTTTTTCTTAATTCCCTGCTGTGAGGTAACATATTCCCAAGGTTCATTGAGTATGTATAGTTTTTAAAGGATAAATTTCTATACACATCATCTATTTTTTCCCATCTATGAAGGGTACCCTCTTCAAGGATAAAGTAAAGGTCCAGTGACACAGGATCAAGGTTTATAAAACCTTTGCTTGCCGATATAGTCTGTTTTACATCCTTGTCTCTGTCATCAGAGACTATTATCCCTGAGAGAAATTTGTTTTTTGTGTCCACTTTGTTAATGTAAATAACAATACCAGGGATTGTGTCATTGAATACGCCTTCTTTATCTTCAATGGTTATTCCCTTTTTTATAATGTTTATTAAAGTTGTTCTGAACAGGTCTCCGCTTTTCGGTATCAGTAAGTTTGCATTAAGTAGCGCGACAAGTGTGATTATCACTCCTATAGCCGTTATGGGTATAAAAAGGCACTTCAGGTCAACGCCACTTGCCTTTAAGGCAAGGATTTCATTTTCAGTAGAAAGTCTCCCGAGTACAACGATTGTAGACAATAAAAAGGCCATTGGTAGGGTAAAGGTGAGATACGGTGGTGAAGAATAGACTATGATAAGAATTATATCCTTTGCTTCAACCCCTTTATTTATAACGAGATCCGCAATTTTTCCGATTCTGCTCAGTACGAGAATGAATGTGAGTACCCCAAGGGATAGAAGGAATATGTAGGAGATCTCTTTTAATAGGTATATATAAAATTTCCTGTGTAATTTCTGGACAAATTCCATCCTATCAATCTAACATTCTTAAGCCCTGTAAGTCAATTTTGGCCGTGAACCATTTAGCTCTTAGCTGATAGCTCATACCTGCCTGCAGCAGACAGGGTAAAGGCTTTAAAACTATGGGCTAAGAGCCATGAGCTATGAGCTAACCTGGTTCGTTGACATAAGAGATTTTTTTATATAAAGTAATGCTCGATATGTTCAGGGTAGGTGTGATATCTGATACTCATCTTGGTAAGGCAACAAATGATTTCAAAGAAAAATTACAGAGATTATTTGATAATGTAGGCATGATAATACATGCAGGCGATATGACAGGTATAGAGGTCTATGATTATCTATGCAATTGGGAACTTAAAGCGGTGAGAGGGAACATGGACGATTTTGGGGTAAAAGCCATTCTTCCTGAAAAAAGAATAGAAGAAGTTATGGGGAAGAGGATTGGGATAATACACGGGAGAGGTTCTCCCCATGGTATTGAAAATCTGGTATTCAGTCAATTCAAAGATGTAGATGTTATAATCTTTGGACATTCACACATCCCTTTAAATATCAAAAAGGAGGATGTGTTTATGTTCAACCCCGGGGCTTTTAGAGGTTCTTATTCGTATAAAGGAACAGTGGGCATGATGGAAATAGAAGATGAGATTATCTTGCGACATATTGAGATTCCATGAATAACAATAACCAATCACCAAGCACCAATCATCAAACAAATTCCAATTACCAATTTTCCAAGCTCCAGACAGATTCCAGATTGACTATTGCTTTTCGTTTGGTTATTGAGATTTGGTTATTGATGATTGTTTTTCTCTCTGGAATTTGTAATTTGATTATTGGTTATTCTTATTTAAGGTGGTGCCACTGATGGATTCAGTCTATCTTGCTTTTCTCTGGCATATGCATCAACCATACTATAAGAATCTGTATACGGGAGAATATCTCCTTCCATGGGTTTTACTTCACGGAACTAAAGATTATTTTGATATGGCTTATCTCCTGAAAGGATTTGAAGGGTTAAAGCAAAATTTTAATCTTGTTCCTTCGCTTTTGTTACAATTGCTCGACTATGAGAACTTAGATACGAAGGATAATTTTCTTGAAATATTTAAGAAGGCACCTAAGGATTTGTCCGATACAGAGAAGACGTTCTTGTTGATGAATTTTTTCAGTGCCAACTGGGAGAACATGATAAAGCCATATCCGAGATTTTATGACCTCCTGAAGAAGAGGGGTTTTTACTATCCCAGAGAAGGAATAGAAAAGATAAAAGGGTATTTTACTGATGAGGAACTGCGGGATATTCAGGTACTGTTTTTTCTCTCATGGATAGACCCTGTTTTCTTTGATTTATATGATGATCTGAAATCTTTGAAGTCAAAAGGTCAGGCATTTAGCGAAGAGGATAAAAAAATATTAGAAGGTGTGCAAAAAGGCATTTTAAAAGGCATCATACCTCTCTATAGAGAGCTTGCATCAACTGGTAAAATAGAAATATCCACATCACCATTTTATCATCCTATAATCCCATTGCTTATAGACAGTCAGGTTGCAAGAGAGGCAATGCCGAATGTGGAGTTGCCTGAAAGGCTTTTTGCAAAGCCTGAAGATGCGTCTTACCAGATAAAGAAGGCCATTGAACTTTTCAATGGAATATTTAAATCTGCTCCGAAAGGGATGTGGCCTCCGGAAGGGTCTGTGAGTGATGATGCGCTTAAATCATATATGGAACATGGAATAGAATGGGTGGCAACAGATGAAGAGATTCTTTTTCAGAGTTTAAGAATGGAATGTAAAAGGGATAGGGATGGTTGTTTGTTTAATCCGGAAATTTTGTATAAACCATACAGGTATGAGAAAGCAGGGAAGTACATAAATATTGTATTCAGGGATAAGGGTCTTTCAGACCTGATATCTTTCCACTATTCAAGGTGGGATCCAAAGGAAGCTGCGAAGGATTGCATAGCGAGGATAAAGAAGATTGGAGAATCTGTCAGAGGCAAGATAAGGATGCCACTCATTACTATTGCTATGGACGGAGAGAACGCCTGGGAAAATTACAGGAACGACGGAATAGATTTTTTAAAATACCTCTACGAGGGGATATTGAAGGAAGAGAATATTATATCTACTACTATATCCGATTATCTTAAAGATGCGGGAGATTATGGGGTTCTCAATCATAGTTATGCAGGTTCATGGATCGGACACAATTTCTCTATATGGATTGGCCAGGTTGAAGATAATACTGGATGGACCTTGCTTTCAGAGACAAGGGATTTTTTAGAGGTCGAAGACCCTGATAAGAAAAACAAGGATGCCTGGGAATCTATCTATATTGCAGAGGGAAGTGATTGGTTCTGGTGGTATGGTGATGACCACTCTTCTGAGAACGATGATATATTCGATTTTCTTTTTCGTGAAAGTCTTTCGAATGTGTATAGATTTCTGGGGAAACAGCCGCCAGAAATACTGAGCATCCCTATCATCCTTGAGGATAGGGAGGTAAAACCTTTAAGGGAACCCGTGAATTTCATCTATCCTAAAATAGACGGGGAAGTAACAAATTATTTTGAATGGATGGGCACGGGATTTGTTGAAGGAAAGGGGCACGGCGTGGCAATGCATGAGGCTGTCTCACTTATAACGGGATGCTATTTTGGATTCAATGAAAATTCTCTATTTTTAAGGATCGATATTGATAAAACCTTTATACACAATATTGAGGATGTTTCCTTTGAGGTCAATTTAGTGGGGAAAGAGTCCTTAAAGATGATTTATTATATTGCCAATAAGGTAAGGGAAAGTTTCTTAAAGAAAGAAAACGGAAACTATGAATCGAGAGACTTGCCCATTTCTATTGAATTTTCGGAAATTTTAGAGATAGGTATCCCCTTTGATGTGCTCGGTTTGACAGAAAAGGAGAAAATAAATATATGGGTTTCGCTGAAGATAAAGGGGATGGAAGTGGATAGGATCCCTAAAAGAGGATATCTTTCTACCGGTAAGCCTGCAAAGACGTTTGAGATGGAGATGTGGTATGTGTGAAATAGCTCATAGCTTTCAGCTATTAGCCTTTAGCAACTGCCTACTGCTTACTGCCTACTGTTTCTGAAGGAACCTCTTCAGGTATGATCCCTGTTTCTTCGATTGTCGAATTTATTGCAATAGTCAAGAAGGCAACAGCTTGAGAATACGGGCAATTCTTTGTGACCTCAAGCCCCAGGGCTACTTTATGCTGGTTTATCAATGCATAGTAGGTGAGAGATTTTCTTTGTTCCTTGTGTGCAGTATTTTCGCTTGCTGTATTGGTATTATTCACCAGAAAGTAGTAATTATTATCCTTTATTTTAGAGTTTATTCTTCGGGCTAACCTTTGAGCAAAATTTTCTAATTCGAGTTTTTCACCGTTTGGCAGGTCAAATGACGGTGTGTCAATAACATTACATTGCCCCCATCTCTTGGGGTTTCTTTTGTGACTGATCCAGGTAGGTGAATAAAAACCGCTGCCCTGATGGAGGTTTAACACATAATCGGCATTTTTAATCAAAGATTTGGCCAGGTTTACCACTTTAAGGTCAGGATTATTCTGACTTCTCTCAGGCATGTCAAAAAGGCGATTCATATCGCCGCCAAGACCATTCCGTCTTTGTGCTGTTATGGCAGGCAGATTCAAACGGGGAACTACAATAAGATTTCCCTTTTTTATTTTGATATTGGTATATCTATCTGCAACCATAGGACATGAAGACTCATCACCGTGTATGCCAGCAATGATTAGAAGCGTAGGCCCCTTGCTTTCTCCTTTGATAGAATAAACTGCAACTTCCTGGTTGGTGTCACTAAAATATTTTTGAACCTTTTGAGGAGATTCTACAGGGGAGTTGCAACCTGTTTGGGACAAGAGGCAGAATGAAACAACAACGATGGTTGTTAGGAAGTTTTTAGGAAAATGTTGATTCGCCAATGATGAGCCACCTGGTATTTTCCTTTTTTAAATAGAATATTTTTTTCGATTCACTGTCAAAGTTATTCGAGTGGTATTTTTGCCGAAAC